>LWDU01043030.1_pt2 | contig 148450 bp, 116 predicted proteins | sample 727161 | NCBI WGS metagenome assembly LWDU01 (sample SAMN04566230, study PRJNA314399) | hydrothermal vent metagenome | isolation source: deep sea hydrothermal plume seawater | place: Mexico: Gulf of California, Guaymas Basin | collected 2004-07-11
CAGCAGCAGAGGAAACTCCAGCAGCAGAGGAAACTCCAGCAGCAGAGGAAACTCCAGCAGCAGAGGAAACTCCAGTCGCAAAGGAAACTCCAGCCAAGGCAGGAGATGGGGATGACAGCGCTATTAGAAGTAGTACATATACGCCAGCAAAAGAACGTGCTGCAAATGACGGTTCTGATTCTGAAGAGCCAATAGTTGAAGAAAAAGTGGTTGCTATTAATAGGTGCGCGAAAGTTGTTAAAGGTGGACGTCGCTTTAGTTTTAGTGCGCTAGTGGTTGCTGGTGATAAGAATGGGAGCGTTGGTTATGGATTCGGAAAGGCAAACGAGGTTGCTGAATGCATTAAGAAGGCTAGTGAGTCAGCGAAAACTTCGCTGCAAACCGTTCAATTAAGAGGCACCACAATACCTCATGAAACTATTGGTGTTTTTGGTGGAGGGAAGGTTCTCTTAAAACCAGCCTCTCCAGGAACAGGTATCATTGCAGGAAGTAATGTTCGTGCCGTTGTAGAGGCTGCAGGAATAACGGATATACTGACCAAATCTCTTGGCTCTAATAATAATTACAATGTTGTTAAAGCAACACTAGAAGGATTGAAATCACTTAGGACTAGGGAGCAGGTATACAAGTTGCGAGGTAAGAAATTAGCTGAAAAGAAAGCTCTTTAAAAAGTATAAATATCTAAAATTAGATTATGAGATTGCATAATATTAAACCAAGACCCGGAGCAAAGCATCGCAGGAAACGACTCGGATGTGGTGAGAGTTCTGGCTTAGGGAAGACAAGTGGACGCGGGCATAAGGGACAAAAATCACGTTCAGGAGGTGGGGTTAGGTCAACTTTTGAAGGTGGTCAAATGCCATTATATCGTAGATTACCGAAGCGTGGATTTAACAATGCTAGGTTTAAAAAATATTATGCAGTTATCAATGTGGGAACATTGGAGGAAATATTTGATGATGGATCTACGGTGAATGAAGAGGCTTTGCGTGATGCGGGTTTGATTAAAGGTCAATACGCGGGATTGAAAATTCTTGGTCAAGGGGAAGTGAAGAAAAAATTCACGATTGAAGCTGATAGGGTTAGTGCTTCTGCAAAAGAGAAAATTGAAGGCGCAGGAGGACAAGTGAAAGCGATTGTAGCTGAAACTCCACCAGCCGAAGAGCCACCAGCCGAAGAGCCACCAGCCGAAGAGCCACCAGCCGAAGAATCTGAAGAAAAGGACAAGACCGATTGATCGATCTTTACCAATTTTCAATTGGTATGATCAGATGTTGATCTCTTAATATTATCTTACCTAGCAATTATGATTTCTGCGTTTAGCAATACATTAAAAATACCGGAGCTTAGGCAGCGGATTTTCTTTACTCTTATAATCATTGTTATTGTTAGAGTCGGAGCCGCAATTCCACTCCCTGGTGTAAATTCAACAGTGTTACAGGCGGCGCTTGACGCGGCTGCAGATGCCGCAGCCAAAGCAGGTGGGGGAGACGAAACGGGTGGCGGAGCTATCGGAGCGCTTGTTAACGTATTTAGTGGTGGAGGCCTAAAGAATTGCGCCATTTTTGCATTGGGAATTATGCCATACATTAGTGCGTCAATTATGATGCAGCTTATGACTGCTGTTGTTCCTCAATTACAAAGATTATCTCGGGAAGATGGTGGTAGATCCAAAATCAACATGCTGACCCGATATGTTACGATTGTTCTATGCCTAATACAGGGATATATGCTTGCCAAATCACTACAATTTCCGGCGAATAATATTTTTCTTGCTGATATTGCTCGATACATCGGTGAATCAGAAGCTCTTGTGCCCGAGTATGGGCCCAAGTTTGTCTTTGTGACCGTGATGGTTATTACGGCAGGAACAATGTTAATGATGTGGCTAGGTGAACAGGTCACTGAGAGAGGTATTGGTAATGGAATCTCATTGATAATTTCAGTTAATATAGTTTCAGCTCTGCCAGGTGCCTTGGTGCAGGTATGGGAAACATATATATCAGGAGCCGTAGTTGCCGCTGGCGAAACAGCAAACTTACGGCAGCCCTTAACGCTAGTGTTTTTGGTCGCATTGCTTTTTGTGGTTATTGCCGCTGTGATTAGTATTACTCAGGCATTAAGAAAAATAACAATTCAATATGCTAAACGAGTCGTTGGCAGAAAAGTTTATGGGGGGCAAAGTTCATACCTTCCATTAAAAGTAAACTATGCAGGAGTGATGCCCATTATCTTTGCTCAGGCGATTGTGCTGTTCCCTGCACAAATAATCGCTTTTGCTTTTAAAGATAATTTAACAATGAATAACATTGCCTCTCAATTGACATCGGGTTGGATGTATTACACTCTGACTGGTTTGTTGATTTTCTTTTTCAGTTATTTCTGGGTCGCAACAATGTTTCAGCCAACGCAGATAGCTGATGATTTAAAGAAGAATGGTGGATACATTCCAGGCCATAGGCCTGGTAAACCTACCGCCGCTTTCCTTGATTTTACGATGAGCCGGTTAACATTTGCTGGAGCTATTTTTCTTACTGTCATTGCATTGTTGCCAGCGTTAGTTGCAAGGAGAGCAGGGATTTCAATGAACGTTGCTCAATTCTTCGGAGGGACTAGTCTTTTGATTTTAGTTGGTGTTCTTCTCGACATGATGAGACAAGCAGAGACCCACCTCATACAAAGGCATTACGATGGATTTTTGCGTAAAGGAAAAATCCGTGGGCGAACTGATCGGCGCTTAGGAGCCGGTGCTGCCGCGGGTAGTAATTCTATGGTGTGGCTTTATCTTTTTATTGCGGTGCTCATTATAGTTGGAGTCGTTTCAATCATGATTAACTCGGGGAGTTAAGGGCATTGATTAAAGCCTCTTTGGAATCATCAGAAGCAGAGGAAGATGCCAATTTACCGAGGCAAACAAGTCGAGTCTATACGTGCAGCTTGCGGATTAGCTCGTGACATTCTTTTAGAATCTGCAGCACAGATAAAACCAGGAATTACGACTGGTGAAGTTGATTTCTTTGCAGCTGATCTAATGCAAAAAAATAATTGTAAGAGTGCGTTTCTTGGTTATAAGCAAAGGAGTGGCCCTGCTTTTCCCGGCAATGTTTGCATATCAGTAAATGATGAAATCGTACACGGCATTGGTGGACCAAGGGTCATCCAACCTGGTGATATTATAAAATTGGACGTTGGGATAATTAAGGATGGTTGGGTAGGAGATAATGCTTTGACTGTCCCTGTGGGAGACGTTGGTCATGAAGTTGAGAAGCTTCTATTGGCAACTGAAGAATCTCTACATATTGCCATAAGTTTTGCTCGGGAAGGGGTCATGCTTGGTGACTTGTGTGCTTCAGTAGAAAAACATGTAAGAACTAAAGGATTTACAGTTGTCAGAGAATTTGTAGGTCATGGTGTGGGTAAGAACCTTCACGAGTCGCCGCAGATTCCTAATTATCGCCCCGAAACGAACCGACCTAAATTGAGGCAAGGGATGATTTTAGCAATAGAGCCAATGGTTAATATGGGCAGTGCGGGGATAAAAATGCTTGATGATGATTGGACAGTTGTCACTGTAGATGGGAAACAAAGTGCTCATTTTGAACATACTGTATTGATTACCGATGGAGAGCCAGAGATCCTAACTTGGCGCGAAAGGACTATGATGGCTGGGTCTACAGCTTAAAATTCATTGAATCTTAAATATTTATCAACTTCAAGCCCGTGAATTGCCTTAAAAATAGGAGAAGAGTGCCTTGCAGACTGCGCAATCTATGCTAAATATTTCCTCCGCTTTTGCAGAAGCTGTACGGCTTCTTCATTTAAAAATCCTTGGTGCTGCTTTGATTAGAGTTGTGTCGAGGTTGAAGATTTACGAAGAGTTTCGAATTGCGGCAATGAAAGGTAGAGTCTAATTGGCTCAGGCCGCAAATAAACAAAGCAAATAAAATGAAAGTAAGACCTTCTGTGAAGCGATTCTGTGAATCCTGTCGAGTTATTCGGCGGGAGGGAGTCGTGCGAGTTATTTGCAAAAATCCAAGGCACAAGCAGAGACAAGGTTAATTTTCAAATGGCTAGACTTTTAGGTATAGAAATTCCGAACGAGAAACGTATAGAAGCCTCGCTTCCGTACATATATGGCGTAGGTCATCAAACAGCAAAAAAGGTTCTTGAGGAAGCTGGTATAAATCCTGACATACGAACTGGTGAGCTGACTAGCGACCAATTGAGCCAAATAGTTAATGCTATTAATTCTGCGGGAATTATCATTGAAGGTGATCTAAGAAGAGAGCTTCAATCTAACATGAAGCGCTTGCAGCAAATTAATTCCTACCGTGGAATATTGCATCGCAGAGGCATGCCAGTTCGTGGGCAGAGGACCAAGACGAATGCGAGAACTCGTAAAGGCGGGAAAAAGAGAACGGTAGGTGTTGAACGGAATCCGAACGCGAAAAAAGGAAAGGTTTAACGAATTTTTTAATGGATTTTATTCGTAGAATATTTATTTAATTTATATGGCTGACGACGAAAAGGAATTACCAAAAGAGGAAGCTCCGAAGGCAGAAGAGGAAACTCCGAAGGTAGAAGAGGAAACTCCGAAGGCAGAAGAGAAAGCTCCGAAGGCAGAAGAGAAAGCTCCGAAGGCAGAAGAGAAAGCTCCGAAGGTAGAAGAGAAAGCTCCGAAAGCAGAAGAGAAAGCTCCGAAAGCAGAAGGTGAAGCTCCGAAAGCAGAAGGTGGCGAGGAGAAAGAGGGTAAAAAGAAGACTGCAGCTGATGTACTTTTAGAGCTTGATGGTCCTGAGGCTGATGCTAAACAGAAGGTCGTAAAATCTAAGGGTAGTAAGAATATCCACTCCGGAATAGTTCATGTTTTAGCTACATTTAATAATACAATTGTTACGATTACAGATACGAGAGGAAATGTAATAGGTTGGTCCACTTCTGGGAAAATGGGATTCAGGGGATCTAGAAAGAGTACTGCTTATGCAGCTCAAGTAGTATCTCAAGATGCTTGTCGTCAGGCAATGAGCCACGGATTAAAGCAAGCTGATGTGCGAGTCAAAGGTCCAGGATCTGGCCGCGAGTCAGCAGTTAGGGCAGTCCAAGGAATAGGAATTGAAGTTAAGAATATATCTGATGTAACTCCAATACCACATAATGGATGCCGTCCCAAAAAGGCTCGAAGAGTTTAACCGTATTTCAGTAATAAAAAATTTAAGCACATGGCACGTTACACAGGTCCTCGCGATAAAATAAGCCGCCGTTTTGGAGTTCCTCTCTTTGGTCCAACTAAGGCACTTGAGCGTAAAGCATATCCACCAGGTCAGCATGGTGGTAAAAGAGGTGGGCGCAGGAATAAGGTTTCAGATTATTCTGTTGCTTTGGCTGAAAAGCAAAAACTCAGGTTTCAGTATGGAGTCTTAGAAAAGCAGTTCCGTCGTTACTTTGCGCAAGCGCAACGCCGTCGTGGTGTGACTGGAATCCTTTTGATACAGCTCCTTGAGATGAGGTTAGATAATATTGTCTATCGTATGGGCTTTTCTATTACGCGGGCCGGTGCTCGGCAATTCGTTAACCATGGTCATGTTCTAGTTAACGGCCAGAAAGTGGATATTGTTTCATACAATACAAAGCCAGGCGATAAAATATCAGTTAGAGATAATCCAGGTTCAAAGCAGTTGGCCCTCCGCGGTCTTGATTTGACTCAGGCAATATCCCAAGCCGAATGGCTTGTGGTCGACAGAGATGAGCTAGAAGGTACTATTTCACGTATTCCAGAAAGAGATGAAGTGGATCCTATGGTTAATGAGCAGCTAGTAGTTGAGCTTTACTCAAGATAATTAATTTTAATCCCCAATAGGAGGCGGTGTTTCTTTTTTTTAAGGGCGCCGCCTTCTTTCTTTTCACGAGTTGCTTTTTTTGACACTATAAATTTAAGAAATGAGTGAAGAAGAGATAAATGATTGGGGGCATGAAACGTTATCCGTTCATGGCGGTCTCGATTACACCGGAGATACGGGGGCTGTAATTCCTCCAATATTTATGACGTCGACTTTTGAGAGCGGTAACGCTGAAGGTTTTGATTATACTAGATCAGGAAATCCGAACTTTAGAAACTTAGAAAAGGTTTTAGCTGATTTGGAAGGGGCAAAGAGGGCATCTGTTTTTGCGAGTGGAGTGTCTGCTATAACGGCAATTACATCGACGCTTTCTTCTGGAGCAAAAATAGTTGCTGAAGAAAATATTTATGGATGCACTTATAGGTTATTTGAGCAGGTCTTTGCTAAGTTTGGTGTTGAAGTGGAGTACCTTGATTTGACTGCACAAAATAATATAGATTTAATAAATAAAATTCAGCCTCAATTAGTTTGGATAGAATCGCCCACTAACCCTCTTTTAAAGATAATTGATATTGAGTTAGTAGCCAAGGCAGCTCATGAAGCGGGGGCTTCTTTGATTGTAGATAACACTTTTGCATCGAGTTGCTTGCAGCGGCCTTTAGAACTAGGTGCTGATTTATCGCTTCTTAGTACTACTAAGTATACGAATGGACATTCTGATACATTGGGGGGCGTGGTCTGTTCAGCTGGTGATGAATGGGGCGATAAAATGGTTTTTGCTCAGAAAGCCTTAGGGCTTCAACCTTCTCCTTTCGGATGTTGGTTGATCCAGAGGGGATTGAAAACACAAAGCTTAAGAATTACAAAACACTCTAGCAATGCTCTTGCTGTGGCTTCATTCTTTGAGCGAGAATTTCCTGATGCGGTTGTTCGTTATCCATTCTTAGAGTCCCATCCCCAATATGAAATTGCCAAAAAGCAAATGAGTGGAGGTTCTGGTGTGGTCACTGTTGATCTGGGTTTAACACTTGAAGATACCCAGAATTTTCTACAGAGATTAAAGTTGTTTACAATGGCAGAGAGTTTGGGAGGGATTGAATCGTTAAGTTGTCACCCAACATCAATGACACATGCGTCCGTACCTAAAGACGTGCGAGAAAGTATTGGTATCACAGATTCTCTTTTTCGTCTTTCGGTGGGGATTGAGAACGAAGAAGATTTGATTAATGACATCAAATCTTCTCTACCCGAGAGAGCGTCGTAGATTATACGATATTTTATATCAAATAACTTTATAATGGATCAATCTAGCTCCAGAGATGTTTTAACGGATCCTCCATGGAGAACAGAGGAGCTTGGCCTTCCGTTACCAGATTCGCCGTATGCAGTTTCGGTTTCTTTGCCTAATTGGCACCAAGTGATTGGCTATGAAGAAGGCGATGAGGATATTTTGGGCAGTCTGAGGACTGGGTATCCGAGATTTTTTGTTCCTCGTATAATTAAGGAGCTGGAGAGTAAAGTTTTACTATCATTAGGAGCTCCGAGCGGCACAAAATGTTTAGTTTTTCCTGGCCCGACAGCAGCTGAAAGATGTCAGCAATATATGATCCAAAGAACTGATGGTTGGGAGATTAAAACCGAAGAAGTTCTGAATCCTAATGCGAGCGTCGTTTTGTATCCAAATGAGATTGCGGACATTGCGGCAAAGTATTGGAGGTACTTCGGTGAAGGAGTGAGTGTAAGGCAAGCTGAATCCGTGCTTGCGGAGAAAGATGAGGCTAAGGATCTTGGAACTAATGCCTGCCAAGAGATTAGAGAGAAAATAGCTTCTGATTCTGGACAACATCCCGAAGATGTTTTCCTTTTTTCCTCTGGAATGGCGGCAGTTGCAGCTACTCACAGAGCCTTAACCTCCTTGTCCCCGGGCCTGAAGTCAGTACAATTCGATTTCCCTTATGTTGATGTGCTTAGGTTGCAACAAGAAATTGGATCGGGTGTGGTTTTCTTGCCGTCAGCGGATGAATCTAGTATCACCTCATTGCAAGGCATAGTCGAAGGTGGAGAGTCCCTTTGCGGTGTGTATTGTGAAGTCCCAAGTAATCCTTTATTGCGGAGTGCTGATCTGCCGAAGATATCTTCTATTCTTTCCCCCTTAGAAATCCCTTTGGTTGTTGATGATACTGTTGCGACTAATGTTAATGTGGATGTTTTTAAATATGCTGATTTGGTTACGACTAGTCTAACAAAGTATTATTCGGGTGTTGGAGATGTGATTGCGGGTGCGGTTACAGTTAACCGTGATTCTGTTCATAGGGAACGAATGAATTCTTTATTGTCGGAACAAGAAGGTGATGGGATTTGGTACGAAGATGCAATTGTTTTGAAGAACAATGTGATTGATTACAGGGATCGAGTCATGCGAGTAAATGATACGACTCCTCAACTCGTTGAATGGTTGAGGAATCATGATGCAGTTGAAAAAGTTTGGTACCCTAAGTATGAAACGCGCGATAACTATGATGCGGTTAGAAAAGAAGGAGGAGGTTTTAGTGGTCTATTTTCAATTCTTCTCAAGAATCCGGACAATAACAGTCCCGCATTTTATGATTCATTAGAGCTATGCAAGGGGCCTAGCCTGGGTGTGCAATTCACAATAGTTTGTCCTTATACATTACTTGCTCATTATGATGAGTTGGATTGGTGTGAGGATTTAGGTGTTTCTCGTTGGCTATTGAGAGTAAGCGTGGGGCAGGAGCCTTATGAATATATTCGTGCCCGCTTCGAGAAAGCTTTAGGGAATGTGACCGAATATTAGGGCCCGTATATTGGAGTTAAATTATTCTCCAAAAAAGAAGATTGGATGCGGGGGTAGGATTTGAACCTACGACCTCCAGGTTATGAGCCTGACGAGCTACCGAACTGCTCTACCCCGCACTTTTATAATGGCGATGGTTAGGCTGTATTCAACTTTAAATTAACGCTAATTGAAAAAGTTTGAACGTTTTTAAAGGATGGAGGGGTAAAAGGGCCTAATAGTTTAATTGGGCTAAGTTTTTTGGTATAAATTTCCCTGACTTGCGTATGAGTTTATTATCAAACCAAATTTCTCCTCCGCCATAATCAGGTCGCTGAATGCATACCATGTCCCAGTGGACTTGACTCCGATTGCCATTATCGGCGATGCCTTCATATGCTTGCCCAGGTGTGAAATGGAAGCTCCCTGCGATTTTTTCATCAAATAAGATATCTCGCATGGGTTCTTTGATTTTTGGGTTGAAGCCGATAGCGAATTCTCCAATGAATCTTGCTCCAGGGTCAGAATCCAATATCTTGTTTATCGCTTTGGTGTTATTGGCTGTTGCTTTGACTATTTTGCCCTTCTCAAATGTTAGCTGAATGTCATCAAAAGAGATTCCCTGGTAAATGGTGGGAGCATTATAGGTTATTACACCTTCGACGGAATTCTTTACTGGTGCGCTGAAGCATTCGCCGTCAGGAATGTTATGCGTTCCTCCACAGGCAATTGCCTTCAGACCTTTCATTGAAAACTTCAAGTCAGTGCCATTTCCTTTAATGTGAACTTTGCTCGTTTTAGACATTAATGATTCTAGCCGTTTCATGGCAGGGACTAATTTCTTGTAATTAAGAAGGCACACTTCAAAGAAGAAATCTTCGAACGCTTCAGTACTCATTCCTGCTTGCTGTGCCATTGCTGAGTGAGGCCAGCGGAGCACGCACCAACGTGTTTTGTTGACTCGATAATTCTGAACGGGCCGCATTCTTTTCATGGCTAGTGCCATGTCCTTCGATGGAACGTCGGCGTTCTCGGCTATGTTGTGGCTTCCGCGAAGTGCTATGAATGCATCCATTTGTTTCATTTGATGCATAGAATATTTTGCTAAGCTGTCATACTGCTTTTCAGTTCCGCCCTTAAGTAGCTCTCTTCCAATTCGTGCACTATGTAGATTAACAAATGGTTGGGCCCCTGCTTTCCTGATTGCTCTTATTATTGCAATGGGAACGGCCTCAGGAATGTCGTACGCATCAATCAATACATTGTCTCCGCGCTTCACTGATGTTGAATAGCGGACAAGTTGAGTGGCGAGTTGATCTATACGTGGGTCGTGCATGGTTTTCTAAGTGATAATAGATTAAATAGGAGGTCAAATGTATAGCAGTTCTCTATAGCTAATATAATTAAATTATCTTCTATTTATTCATATTTTCGAGGTTGCATTAGCAGGGTGGGGAGATTCAGTGAGATTGCCCTGAAGTATTCACCAAAATTTGATCTAGCTGACCTAAATTCCTCACAGCGGGATGCCGTGAGACAGATTCATGGGCCGGTTCTTATTCTGGCCGGAGCAGGAACAGGAAAGACTAGGACTGTTATTTCTAGGGTCGCTCATATGATTGATACGGGCATATCCCCCAGTCATATTTTGGCTGTGACTTTCACGAACAAGGCAGCAAATGAAATGCGGGAAAGAATATCGAGTATAGTAAAAAAAAATCAGGCCAAGGAAATTACAGTATGCACTTTCCATTCTCTTTGTGTGCGCATTTTGCGTCAAGGCATTGATAGGATCGGGTACAAGAAGAATTTTACTATATATACCGGTTCTGATCAAGTCGGCTTGGTAAGGAAGTTAATTGCCAGAAAGGCCGCCAAGGATGAGTCGTTGGATCATAACCTAGCTTTGAGTTTAATCGGAAGAAGTAAAAACAAGGGAGTGCCAGTATCAGAAATGAATGATTCACTCATTAGTGAAATCGAGAAAGCTTATAATGCTGAGCTTAAAATTCTCAATGCTTTGGACTTTGATGACTTACTTTTATTTGCTGTCAGACTCCTTAATGATCATGAGGATTTGCGCTCGGTCTGGAGGGACAAATTTCAATTCATTACAGTTGATGAGTTCCAAGATACGAACGGTCAGCAAATGAAATTGATTCAGAGTTTAGTGGGCAAAGAACAGAACATTTGTGTTGTAGGAGATGATGATCAATCAATCTACGGATGGAGGGGAGCAGAGATCACAAATATTCTAGATTTTGAACGATTTTTCAATGAACCCAAAATAATTAAGCTTGAGCAAAATTATCGTAGTACTCAGGCAATACTGCACACAGCTAATTCCGTTATTTGCCATAATCCAAGACGAAGAGAGAAGCAATTGTGGAGTGAAAATGTTACCAATGAAAACGTAAGAGTAGTAGCGATGGCAGATGAAAATGCTGAATCACAGCTAGTAGTTGATGAGATTTTGGAAATGACGACAACAGAGAAAAGAAGGTATGAAGATTTTGCGGTCCTCTTTAGAATGAATAGTCAGTCTAGGCTCTTTGAAACAAAATTAAGAGAATATAAAATACCTTACAGGGTAATTGGTGGACAGTCATTCTATGATCGCCGGGAGATTAAGGATCTTATTGCATATTTGACTATAATTAAAAATCCCGATGATGATATTAATCTTTTAAGAGTTATCAATAATCCACCGCGTGGGATTGGAGCGGCAAGTATTGAGATAGCGACAGATCAGAGTCGCGATCTTGGAGTTAGTCTTTCAGAGGTTCTGCAAAGTGAAGACTATCAAAAGAAGTTACCTCAGAGGTCAAGATCTTCAGTAAAGAAGTTTATTGATATGTTAGAAGGCTATCGCTCTCCGATGATGTCATCATACAGTGGATTCGGCAGTCTATTTTCTCAGTTTGTTGACGAGATAGATTTTGTTGATTATTTGAGAAGAACGTGCAAGACCGATACTGAACGTGAGCAAAGGAAGTTGAATGTCGCTGACTTTCTAGTGTCCTTGCGTGATTATGAGTCGAGTGGGAGAAAGAATGGGCTGCAAGGTTTCCTCGATGATGTTGCGTTACAACAAGACCGGGAGGATGACGATGATGGTTCTGGTGTAAATTTGATTACACTTCATGCAGCGAAGGGTCTTGAGTTCCCTGTAGTTTATCTCGTCGGGTTAGAGGAGGGAGTTCTCCCTCACAAGAGATCCCTCGAAGAGGGGACTAAGGACGAGGAGAGAAGGCTGTTATATGTAGGAATGACGAGAGCAATGGAAAGACTCACAATGAGTTTTTGCTCAATGAGAGTTCGGTACGGGGAAGGGGTGTATTGTGAGAGAAGTTCATTTCTTGATGAAATGGACCCTCAATACGTTGATATTTTTTCTAATGATGAGCTCTCTGCTGGGCCGGTAGAAGAGAATGATGCGATGGCATATTTTGCTCGAATGAAGGAAATGCTCGAAGAGGATTGAAGAGATATGAACAAAGGTAAACAGGGGATGGAGGCTAAGTTGGAAACCTATAATGTCATGGTTCTTGTATTTAATGTCCTGAGGGTTGAATCGTTTTTGATGTTAAGTGGATTTGCAGTTATGGATATGATTACGGACCTTTACCTTAAAAAGAAGATTTAGAGATTAGATTAGATTGGCTTGTTTGAGCTTGAGCTTGAGCTTGAGTCTTGAGTCTTGAGGAGGGATCCTTCACGCAATTATTTAATGGATTAAATTTTCCATGTGCGTTAATCAATCGGAAGTTATCGCCATCGTGGAGGTAAGTTAACTTCTCATGGGCATAATAATAAAAAGTTTCTGCCGACAACTAGTTTGCAAAGGATTACAAGATCATCTAAGATCGAAGTGATGGCACTGAATCGCCGAGAGTTTTTTAGAATGGGGGGTCTATCGCTCGGTGCAATCTCACCCTTGGGATTGTCTTTGTCTGAGGTGTTGGCAAATGAAGCAGTCAGTGGAGGTGATAAGCAAATCAATGTCATATTCATGTTTCTTCAAGGTGGCGCAAGTCATATCGATATGTATGACATGAAGCCCAATTCTCCGAAGGAAATTCGTGGAAAATATAATCCGGCTCGCACGAATATTCCTGGACTCCACCTAAGTGATCAATTGCCCAAGCTTGGAAAATGCGCTGACAAATTTTCCCTAATTCGTTCCATGCATTCTTTCTGCTCCAAGCACGGAGAAGGTGATGTGGACATTATGTGTGGCAGCCCTCGTGATAAAAATCTTCAGGCACCTGGGATCGGTGCAGTTTTGAGTCTTCAACAAAAACAGCACGCGGCCGTTCCTCCATTTGTTCATTTGGGAGACATGAAGCATCCGGCGCATAGCGCTCCCGGTTACGGGGGGTACTTGGGCCGTGCCTATGATCCCTTTCTCATTAAGCAGGACCCGAATGCCGCAGACTTTTCCGTTCGGACATTTGATTCGGCTGAGGGCGTCGATGTGAGCCGGTTAGCTGGTCGCAAAAATCTTTTGCGATCTCTTGATCTCTTTCAGGCTAATCGAGAGAAGCAGCTTGAGTTTGCTCGTGCGCACAATGCCTTTACCGAGAAGGCTTTGAGCCTTTCCACGTCGACCAAGGCGAAAGAGGCATTTGATCTGTCCAAGGAGCCACGCAAATTGCGCGATACTTACGGTCGTAACAATGTTGGACAAGGAATGTTATTGGCTCGTCGACTAGTTGAGGCGGGGGTGCGATTTGTTACAATTCAGGGGTATCAAGATACCGGCATTTACGCTTGGGATCATCACTGGGGGATTTTTTCACATCTCGATAAGCAGCTGCCTATCTACGACAGTGCTTATTCGGCGCTCCTAAACGATCTTGATGATCGCGGCTTACTCGAAACTACACTGGTGATTACTGCTGGGGAATTCGGTCGCACGCCAAAACTTAATACGGATAAACGCGGGCCGGGCCGAGATCATTGGGCGGATTGTTTTAGCCTAACCATGGGAGGAGGTGGTATTGAGACCGGGAGGCTGATCGGGGCCAGCGATAAGCACGGGGAAGTGCCTACTGATCGCCCAGTTTCTATCGCCGACTTTGCAGCCACTGTATATCACGTTTTGGGGCTTGACCCCAAAAGTGAGTACGTTGCTCAAGGCCGCCGCATGAAAATGCTTCCAGAAGGATCGGTAATCAGTGAACTCCTCTAATATTTTGCTTAAAGAGCTTCTTTGTGTTCCTGCTGATATTATTAATTGATATACTGCTATAATAACCTAGCCAGATATTAAGGATATTTGAAAACTCAAATAAGAAGGTTTCTGAGGTATCAGCAAAAAGGACATGGCAAGATTTGAGTGTATTCTCTTTGTGTGGATCTAACTCATTGCTTCGGAGTTGCTGATTGACGGGTTCTCTATTGGAAGCAATAGTAATTCGTATTCTCTTTCATGTTCCTTTGTTGTATCATAACGGATCAAATTCGATCAAAGATTCTCCTCCTTGGTGTTATCGTTTCTTCAGAACTTTTGTCGACGTTTGTTTTAGCAGATGTTGTAATCAATGAGATTCATTATGACGCTAACCCGAAGACCGAGCCTACTGAATTTGTGGAATTGTTCAATTCTGGTGATGCAAGAGTCGATGTTTCTGGCTGGCGGATAGCAGGTGGTGTCGATTATACTTTTCCAGATGGAAGCACTTTGGATTCGGGTGACTTTTTGGTTATAGCTGAAGATGCAGCGGTGATACGATCAAGGTTTGGTTTCCAAACTGTTCATCAATACAGGGGGGGACTCGACAATGATGGAGAAAAAATTAAACTTATGGACTCTTTCGGAAAGGACGTTGATGAGGTTGATTACGACTCAGGATTTCCATGGCCGACTTCAGCACGTGGAGTCGGAAGTTCAATGGAGCTAATTCATCCACTACTAGATAATGATCTTGGCGGATCGTGGAGGAGTTCATCTGTTGGTTCAATTGGCCCCGAAGTTACTTATATTTCGAAGGGCTCGTCTTGGCGTTACCGAAAAGGAAACAGCGAGCCGTCAAATCCGATCACCGCGTGGCGCGAGATCGTCTTCGTCGAAGATGGTACATGGTTCACTGGTGAATCAGTCATTGGGTTCGGTGATGGTGATGATGTGACTGTGTTATCTGACATGCAGAACGCATATTCAACGGTTTACTTTCGCAAGAGATTTAATGTTGAATCCGGTAAAATTCCAGCCCGGCTCCTTGTCCGTCTGTATATTGATGACGGAGCAATTGTTTGGATTAACGGAACAGAGATTGCTCGTGTTTCTGTTACTTCAGGAGCCAAGGATTTTGATGACCTTGGGAGAAATCACGAGGCATCTTGGGAAGAGTTGGTAATTCCTAATGTCAGAAACTTTTTGGTAGAGGGTACGAACATGATTGCAGTGCATGGTCTGAACGGTAGCTCCGGAAGCAGTGATTTTTCTTTTGATCTCGAACTGAAGACTCCACCCGCAAACACTGCCTCCGGGGACCCTTCTCCAGGTCTGGTTAATACGGTCACTCCGAACTCTGTGAGCAGTGCACCGCCAGTCATTCGTCAGGTAGAGCACAGCCCCAAGGAGCCATTGGCAAATGAGAATGTCATTGTCAGTGCTAAGGTTACAGACGGGGACGGAGTCAGTAAAGTTACCCTTAATTATCAACTAATAAGACCAGGCAGTTATATTCGAAAAGACGACGATTCTTATGACGAGGGGTGGGTCGATCTGCTCATGAATGACAGTGGATCAAGCGGTGATGCTGTTTTGGGTGATTCGATCTACAGTGTCACTGTACCTGCCGAGGAGCATGTTCACCGGCAACTGGTTCGTTACAGGATTACCGTAGAGGACACTGCAGGGAATTCTGTTAAGGTTCCTTACGCTGATGACGAGTCTCCGAACTTTGCTTATTTTGTTTACAACGGTGTTCCCTCGTGGACAGGAACCGAACGACCAGGAGTCATTGCACCCAAGACCTTCCCGGTCGAGGTTATGAGGGACTCTCTGCCGGTATATCATCTCATTGCCAACTCAACAGATGTCAGAAATAGCCAATATAGTAGCGGTTCGGACGGAACTCGAATGTGGGGAACGATGGTTTACGATGGACGGGTCTACGATCATATCCAATTCTATAACCGCGGAGAGGCGTCGACTTATGTTAGTGGAAAAAACAAGTGGCGATTCAAGTTTAACCGGGCCAGAGATTTTGTTGCGCGCGACATTTACGGGAAAAAATACAAAAGCAAATGGAAGACTTTGAATTTCAATTCATGCTCGTCGCCATGGGTTGACGTTAATCGAGGAATGGCGGGAATCGATGAGGCCGTTCCGCATAGGCTCTACCAACTAGCCGGTGTGCCAAGCTCAAATACCCATTGGGTTCAATTCCGTGTCATTGACGGTAACGATGAGGCTCCTTCGAATCAATATTCGGGAGACTTGTGGGGTCTTTACCTTGCGATCGAACATCCTGATAGGCGATTCCTTGCCGAGAAGGGTCTTCCGGACGGAAGCGTTTACAAGATTCAGGGCGGGAGTGGGAACAAAAAAAATCAAGGCCCGGCACATTCGGAAAACTCATCTGACTGGTCTTCGTTCTACAGGTCAAGCGCGGATCGGAACAATGTCAGTTGGTGGCGGGATAACTTTAATCTTCAAAAGTTCTATGGTTTTCGTGCAATTAACCGGGCGACTGGCAATGTTGACCTTCGGGATCAGACTAACTACTTCATGTATCATCATCCCGAAGGTCAGTGGGAGGTTATCCCGTGGGACCTCGACATGATGTATGCGCCAGTCGTACACATCTGGAGTGGTGTTATTCGGGCTGACGCGTGTTTGTCTCATGCTGAAATAAGCATTGAGTATAAGAATAGGTGCCGTGATCTGATTGATTTATTATTCTCCGACAAGGATCGGTACGGAGGTCATGCTGCGCAGTTAGTTGAGGAACTTTCTCAGGTAATTAACCCTTCCGGGCAATCGTTCACAATGGTTGATGTTGATCAGTTCATGTGGAGCTATCATCCCAATACTAAAGGAGATCATCGCGGGCCATGGTATCTTAGGTCAAAAGTGGAAACTACTCTGCGTGATAATTACACGCGCAGTATTCCCACGTCGGATCACGAAGGGTTTCAGCAAAATGTCATCGATTATATGCATGATACCGACGAGGACGGAAAATTTAGCGTTGGTGACGGTGACGAGGACGGGTACGGTTTCAACTATCTCTCTCGGGAAGCAATGGACAGTAGAATTCCTAACACTCCGACCATTTCTTATGTAGGCCCCGTGGGTCATCCTGTTACAGTAGCGCGTTTTCAGAGTGGCAGCTTTTCCGATCCGCAAGGATCCGAAACTTTTGGCTCAATGAAGTGGAGGGTCGGTGAAGTGGCAAATCCGTTAACTCCCAACCATGTGGCTGGAGAGCCCTGGAAATATGAAATTCAGGAAGTTTGGGATTCTGGTGAGCTTACAACCTTTTCTTCTCTAGTGACATTTCCTACTGTGGCCCTACGATCTGGTCACACTTACCGTGTTCGCGTTCAGCACACCGACGATACTAATCGAAGTAGTCACTGGTCAGAGCCAATAGAATTTATCGCAGGAGAACCGGACGTTAAGCCTTATCAAGAGAGTATTATGATAACTGAGGTCATGTATAACCCTCAGGCAGGCTCATCTCTTGAATTTATTGAGCTTAAGAATGTTGGTAATGACTCACTGAGTTTAACTGACGTAAGATTCACTAAGGGTATTGATTTTGACTTTCCGCCAGGAACGATTCTTGGGCCTGGTAAGTTTGCCCTAGTCGTTAACGATTTGGCAGAGTTTCAAAGAGCTTACGGAGAGGGGATCCCGGTCGTTGGTGAGTGGGATCCTGATGACAACCTAAGTAACGGGGGTGAACAGGTTAAACTGTCGTTCGGAGCGGGAACGGAGATACATAATTTTACTTATGACGATGATTTTCCTTGGCCTGAGAGTGCGGACGGGGCAGGACGGTCCCTTGTCTTACGGGCTCCATTTTCTTCTCCTCGTCCAGATCACGAATTTGCCGACAACTGGAGGCCGAGTCGACTCATTGGAGGTTCTCCTGGGGCGGATGACGAATTGTCTTTTGATTCCTGGAGAGAAGCTTTCTTTATCCTTCCTGAACTTGAGGATCTTTCAGTTAGCGGAAATGATGCCGACCCTGACACTGACGGGATGTCAAACTTCATTGAGTTCTTTTTCGGAGGACACCCAAAAGAGTCTGGAACTGCGCCCGTGTCGGTTACTTTAGATCAAGAAGATGGGGCAAAGTATTTGGAGATTGCCTTTGCTCGACGCGTAGGGCTCGGAGTCAGTTTTGAAATCCAGAATTCCAGAGATTTAATCGACTGGGAAACGGACCGAGACTTGGTCATGGTGTCGATTGTTGATAATGCCGACGGAACAGAAACCGTCAGGGTCCGATCAGGAGTCGAATTACCCGCAAATGAGCAAAATTTTGTGAGGATCAAGGTTATAGGCGAATAGAATACTATTTAAATTCCCGTTCACCTTACATTAGGCGGGCTCTGATCGTTCTTATAAGGGACATGAAGGAGTCGTTTTGGAAATTACCAAAGCTAGAATATTTAATAATATCGTTAAGTTTCTCACAGAATAAACGCAGTCTGCTTAAGTTAAAATGTTGCAAGTGCAATTGTATCCCTTCGCTTACACTATAACTTCCGAGGATCAACTAATTCTCAAGCAATTATCTCATGGATTACTTTGCCATGCACGTCAGTCAATCGGAAGTCACGGCCATCGTAGCGGTAAGTTAACTTTTCGTGATCCAGTCCTAGCTGGTGAAGGATTGTGGCATGAAGGTCATGCATGTGAATTCTTCCTTCTACGGCATGGTGTCCAAAATCGTCTGTGTTGCCATGGCTGTGTCCATTTTTGAAACCGCCCCCGGCTAACCAGACAGTGAACCCATCGGAGTTGTGGTCGCGCCCAGTTCCTTTGTCTTGAGCGTAGGGGGTGCGTCCGAATTCACTTCCCCACCATACTATGGTGTCTTCTAGTAGTCCTCGTTGTTTGAGGTCTTTGAGTAGTCCGGCAACAGGCTTGTCCGTTGCCCTTGCGTGTTGCATGTGTTTGGGCATGTTTGAATGCTGATCCCACGCAGGATTGTTACTGTTGTCGGTGTAATTGACTTGAATGTATCTAACGCCTGCTTCGCTCAATTTTCTTGCTCTCAGGCAGTATTGTCCAAAGTCGTCTGTTTCTTTTTGGCCGACACCATACATTTTAAGGGTACTTGGGCTTTCTTTTGAAAGGTCAAGTATGTCAGGGGCATTGTTTTGCATGCGCCATGCCAGTTCAAATGATTTGATGACAGTCTCTAACTTGTCATCGGCAGGTGACTTTGAAAGTTGTTCCTGATTGATTTTTTTGAGGAGTTCGAATTGTTCGCGTCGATCTTCCGCGCTTAAATGGCGAGCTCTAATATTTTTAATGGTAGCATCTTTGGCTGAGATGCCGGCCCTTCCGACGGGGGTTCCTTGGTGGAATGAAGGTAGGAAAGCATTACTGTAATTTCTTGGTCCACCATTCCCCATTGAAGGCCCGATACTGATGAAGCCGGGTAAGTTATTGTTTTCTGATCCTAGACCGTAATTTACCCATGACCCCATGGATGGGCGTATCATATTGATACTGCCAGTGTGTAGAAAAAGCGTACTTGGTCCGTGAGCGATACCGTCTGTGTGCATTCCTTTGAGGAGACAGATATCGTCCACGTGTTGAGCGGTATGAGGGAAAAGTTCGCTAACGTGTTGTCCTGACTGACCGTATTGTTTAAATTCCCAAAGAGGCTTCATTACCCGGTGCTCGATTATCTTTCGGGTCTTGGCAAGGGTTCGCCCATCATCGAAGCGCATCATTTTGCCGTCATTCTTGAAGAGGCTTTCCTTGTAATCGTAAGAGTCCACATGACTTACTCCGCCAGCCATAAAAATGAAAATGACGCGCTTTGCTTTAGGTGGATGATGAAAATGGGGGTTACTGAAGGGAGACTCTGCTTTCGATTGATTTTGGGCCAGAGCTCCGAGTGCTAGTCCGCCAAAACCGCATGACAAGGTATTGAGGGCTTGTCTTCGGTTTAAACTATGTGGTTCCATTGGATTGGCTTAAAGAGTTAATAAAGTATAGATGATTTTAATAACTTCATCAAGTTTTGCTAATTAACGTGCCTGAAATCTATGCTAGAGAAGAGTCCATGGAAGACATGAGTCCATGCGGTGAGCGGCTTTTCTTGAGTGCGAAGAAAATTGTAAATAATTTCTATTTCTCGAGAGCTAGGTTTTCTCCCTAGGCTCGTTTTATAGGCGAATTCTATTTTATCATGATCCTTTTTCAGAGCTGTATTGATAAGTTTTTTCGCGGCCATCTTAGATTGTTCATGCACGAATGGATTGTTCATTAAGAAAAGTGCCTGCGTTGGAACACTGCTTGTTGTTCTGGTGCCTGTGACAAGGTTAGGGTCAGCAAAATCGAAAACCTGCATAATTTCAGGTAATGTGTTTCTTAGAACCGGGTAATATATGCTCCTTCGAAGGGTGTCGAATTTGTAGCCGTATTCGGTCTTTGTTCCTGGTCTGATCGAAGGTCCACCCTTTGTGGTTTCCAGTTCGCCGCTAATAGAAAGGATTGAATCTCTAATGGCCTCAGCCTCTAGTCTTCGGCTATTTTGTTTCCACAGGGATTTATTTGCGGGGTCCTTGACGTAATTAGTGGAGTCCGTTCCGGAGCTCAATTGGTAAGTACGTGAAAGCATTATTCTTTTAATGAGACTCTTCACTGACCATTTTTCTTCAATGAACTCAGAGGCTAAGTGATCAAGTAATTTAGAGTTAGTTGGGGGTTGTCCCATGTGGCCAAAATTGTCTGTGCTGCTAACAATTCCCTGATGAAATAGGTGTGACCATACTCTATTTACAAAGACGCGAGCAGTTAGCGGATTATCTTTGTTGGCAATCCAATCTGCTAATTGAAGTCTTCCGCTAGAGCTCTTTTCTATCGTTGGCTTGGGGCCTTGGCTAATTACCTCGATGAATCCTCGCTGAGTCTTCTCACCTTTACTGTGAACGTTGCCTCTGATTGCGATATGAATATCATTGGGGCTTTTGTGATCTTCTACGGCAATAACCTTTGCGCTCTGAGGGCTTTTTTTCTGTAATTCTTTTAATTCATCTTCTAGTTTTTTGATGGTTCCTCTTAATTTAGTTTGATCTTCAGTCGATTGCTGTTTTTCGGTGGGTAACTCATTCTCATTTAAGAACTGGATCGCATCTGCAATGACAACGGCAGAAGTTTTTTTGTTAGATATTATAACTGCTTCATGAGTGCCTTCGTTGAATTTGTATGACCCTAAAGAAATGAATGTGCCGTCAATGGGCGGCGCTTTGGTCTGGTTGATGAATATAGTGTCTTCACCTTCTGCATGTTTTACGGTTATCGGAGTTTTCTTTTCCCTATTAGTGCCGGGTGTGTAAGAAGCTCGGACTTCATATTTTCCGCTTTCCTTTATATTAACTTTGTAAGTGACGGACTTGGATCCTTTGTCTTTATTTTCATCATGGATGTAGTTGGAGCTTACGTAGCCATTGTTGGAAGTTGATTTTATCCAGTTGCCTTTTTTTATAGTGTCTGCATTGTCTATGACAATTCCGACGAGGCTTTTTATGTTTACGCTCTTTGGAGTTTTCCCATCAAGTTGTGTTTTGAGTTCATTTATAGTTTTCTTTTTGGTCTCTATTGATTCTTTTAATTTATCGACGAGTTCTTTTTCTTTTGCAGATAACGGTAGGGATCTCTTGTTCCATGTAGATACATTGCTATGGATGACCGATTTTGTACTCTTTAGAATGCCGGCCATCCCGTAATAATCGGCGCTACTGATAGGATCAAATTTGTGATCATGGCAACGAGCGCAGCCCAGAGTCAGGCCGAGGAAAGATTTTCCAATCGTATCAAGTTGCTCATCGATAATATCCATTTCTAAAACTGATTTGTCTTGAAGTTCGTAATTTGTTGGGCCTAGGAGAAGGAATCCGGTAGCGATGAGCCCTTCCTTCTGTTCTTTATGAGTTACACCTTGGATAAGGTCCCCAGCGATCTGTTCTTTTATGAACTGATTGAATGGCTTGTCTTTATTGAACGAGTTGACGACATAGTCTCTGTATCTCCACGCTTGATCGAGGAATGCTGTTCTTCCTCCGCCGGTTGAATCAGCGTAACGGACAACGTCAAGCCAATGCCTTCCCCATCGGATGCCGAAGTCGTCACTGGAAAGCAGTTCATCGATGAGGTCAGTGATGGCGGCTTGGCTATTCTTTGAATGTTCTTGTAAGAATTCATCTATCCTTTCAGGTTCTGGTGGGAGGCCCGTCAGATCGAAGTGGATTCGTCTTAGGAGGGTCTGAGCCTTTGCCGCTCTAATTGGAGAAATTTCATTCTGTTCTTGTTCTGCGAGAATAAAACGATCGATATTGTTCAATGGCCAATCTGTATCGTTGGTTTGAGGCGGTTCGTGTTTTTTGATTGGCAGGAAAGCCCAAAATTTTCTTGAAGCTTCAAGGTCAAGTTTTTTTTGTTCGGTGGAAATGGTTTTCGATCCTCTTGGGTCCGGGGCGCCCATGGCGATCCAATGTTCAAGGTCGATGATCTGTTCTTGAGAGAGTTTTTTCTTGGGAGGCATTTTGAGGTCACTGTTGGTGTGCCTGACTGCCTGTATGAGGAGGCTCTTGCCTACTTGTCCTGGAATGATGGGGGGTCCAGATTTTCCTCCTTTCAGCCATCCTCCTTTCCAATCTAACCTTAGATCTCCTTTGATTTTATTGTCTTGGCTATGGCATTGATAGCACTCATCAAGAAGAATGGGTCTGATTTTTTTCTCAAAAAACTCAACGCCAGAATCATCAGCTCTGCCCATGATAGGTAAGCAAAGGAGTGCAATCAAAATCCATTTCAATCGGCAATTCATTACTGTTATTTTATCTTCTATGCTGGCAACGGATAGCTAACGAAGATTATTGAGTTTATCGTTCAGCTATAGAATCTACTTTAATTTCAAGAGGATAGTTAATCTAACTAATTTTTCTCCGGTTTTCCTTTTTTTATTTAATTCTTAGTATCAGGCTATACAGAACTGACGCCCTATGCAAACTCAAGACCCTTACTCTTTAGATGATTCAAAAATACTCGATCCTCCTACTTCTCTTAAGGGGACGATTAAGCATCTAGGGCCTGGTTTTATTTTGTCTGCTTCTATCGTTGGTTCTGGAGAATTAGTGGCAACTACGCAATTAGGTGCTAGTGCTGGATTTGTTGCAATGTGGGTGATTCTTGTGAGTTGTCTTGTAAAGGTTGCCGTTCAGTTGGAATTCGGGAAAAGGGCAATCATGACTGGGGAGACAACTTTTGCTTCATTTAACACCTTGCCCGGCAAAGTTGGGAAGGCTCATTGGTCTATCTGGACTTGGTTGGCGTTAATGATGGTTAAGTTCCTTCAGGTAGGCGGTATCGTAGGGCTCGTCGCGGTGCTGCTTAATATGGCCATTCCCGGCATACCTGTTTTATGGTGGTTGATATTCGTTGTCATGGCCGTGGCCTCTATCGTTATATCCGGCTATTACCGTGTTCTGGAACTCATGTCAGTTACCATGATTGGGATTTTCACAATTTTCACGATTTTCTCACTCATTGCTTTGCAGTACACAGATTCAGCTATTGCTCTTGGTGATGTTCTCTCAGGGCTTCAATTCAAGATGCCAGAGGGGGAGGGTATGACCTTACTTGTGATTGGAGCATTCGGGATCACGGGCGTCGGTGGCGATGAGATAATGGCTTATAATTATTGGCTCATTGAGAAGGGGTATGCTGCTAATACAGGAAAGAATGATGGGACTGAGGACTGGAATCGTAGAGCGGAGGGGTGGATTCGAGTCATGTACATTGATGCTCTTTTTGCGATGGCTGTGTATACGATTGTGACTGTGGCTTTTTTCCTTCTAGGATGTGCATTATTGCATGGAGAGGGTGATTTCATTAGAGTAGGAGGCGCAGATTTTTTAAGAAACCTTTCAGATCTGTACACTTCGACTTTAGGTTCCTGGGCGGCACCATTTTTTTATGTTGGAGCATTCGTGGTTCTGTTTTCTACAGCGTTCTCTGCTCTCGGTGCCTGGACCAGGCAATTCACTGATGCCTTTGCCAGGATTGGACTTTTAGATTTTGATAATTACAAATCGAGGAGAAAATGCATTACACTTCTATCAATTGTAATCCCTGTGCTCTGGGGCTCTGTTTATGTATTCTTTGAGAATCCCGTGTGGATGGTCTTGGTCGGCGGTTTCGTGACCTCAATCATTTTGCTCGTGGTCTTGTACGCCGCAATCATCTTCAAGAAACAAAGAGCTGCCTCATCCATAAAGACAGGAAAATTCTATGAGTTTGCTTTCTGGTCCAGCTCGGCAATGATTCTCTTTGTTGGAATCTGGGCAGTCTTAAGTAAGTTTCTTTAAGAAATATTACTTTAAGGATTTTCTCAACCCGGGGTCATCAACGGCTCTATCGATTGTCTCTTGGAGGGCCTCTGATGCGACGCCTGCTATCTCATCCACTTTTGACCAGTACGTGACGTTTGGAGAGACTTTGGTTTTTGTCGCGTAAAAATATTGGCTGAAGACTAACCTGCCGGATTTAATGTTATAGACATGAACGCGGATTCTGCATTCTGCATTTTGTGTCGAGTATTGATTGCACTGAAATTCTAGTATGTCCGCATTGAGAACATATTTTGCACTGTCTTCATTAAGTAGGTTCCTGCTTTGCAGGGCATGAGCGAAGGCAGTCTTTGTGATTTCAGCGATTGGTCTTTTTGCGTTAATTGATTTGATGGCTATGCCAAACTCATTGCGAATTTTTCCTATCGCAGCTCCCCGTAATTTACGAACATCATTTATTGTTCCAATTTTAATGACTGGTGAGCCTTTTTGGATTCTCTGTCCTATGCTTGCTGGGTTATACGTTAGTGAAACGTTATAAGTTTGGCAGGACGTGAAAAGTATTGCGATGAATCCTATTATGAAAAACCTGCTGTATGAATTCATGATGACTATTTATTAAACTAATCTTAACTAATTATCACCGGGATTTTTCGATGAATCAAATTTTTTGCTATAAAAACAACACTAATGAGTGTTTAACGCAGTAATTGCAGGATGTCTGATCCTAGGAAAGTAATCACATAGGCTCCTAACAAGGCAAAAAGAATAGAGAATATGCATAAGATCATAATCTCGGCCGAAAAAATCATGCAAATAGTGCCGCGGCTGCAGCCCATTAGGAACAGTGCTTTGGTTTCCCTCTTACGTGTCTGCAAGGATAAGAGGATGACTGCGGTTAAAAAAAGAACCGCGGCAAGTGTTGTTAGAGCATAAGAGGAGTCGAACAGTCGTTTGAGTCGAATGACAACGTCGAGCAGTTCTCCGATCACTTTATTTGGTTCGAGTGGTTGAATTTTCTGATGACGTAAATACTTTGCCTTTAGGATGGTCCCGTCCTTTTTGCTTTTGGGAAAAGCTATGATCGATGTTATTGGGAGGAGTGCGGGATCAGAATGAAAATGGAATTCATTGATGTTGCTTTCATTTATTTCAATGAATTGTTCTATTGAGGCGTTTGCGGTGATTTGCTTCTTAGTTTTGCTCAGTAACTTATCATTCTCTGTCTCCTGATCGATGGATTCGTGTCCATGGCCAAGACCAGAAATGACCCATGACGTTCCTATTGAAGTGAAAATTACGTTATCATCAGCGCTATTCGTTTGATTGAGAACTCCAACTACTTTTAATTTGAGTGGATAGCTTGCGGAAAGATCGTAAAGGTTAACTTGGTCAGTTAGAATGTGGCCTCCTATTTGTACAGCCAATGATTTAGCGCATTCGCTCCCTAGGACGGCTTCTCCCAGCATTAAAGGAATTGTCCCTAGCTTTGGGGTAATATTACGAACTGTAAAATAATCGACAGTCGTTCCTATGACTGGGAATTTTCGGGCAGTGAAACCCAGGCTCACTGGTACCATGATGCCGCGGTTTTCTTCGGAGAGTAATTGAAAGTCAGCCATTGATAATTCGGACGAATGATCACCTCTGAAGAAGAGCGAGTTAATTGTTAAGTCGAATCGGTCGCCCCTTGGACCAAATAGAAGAGGAGTGCTCTTTCCTCTTTCGGTGATACTGGTTGAAAAGGTTTCAACCATGATCGCGGTGGCGAAAGGTAAAAAGAAAGTGAGTGTTAGGGCTGCTATTTGAATTGCAGACTTTGCTTTGTGGAACACAATGTGTTTCCACGCGATATGAATAATATTTTTGATAGTCGGCTAATATGTTTTGGAGAAATCTCCTACGTTAATAGTATTTTCAAAAAGATTTAGTAAGGATTCATCGTGCGTAATCATGATGAGGGTTGCTCCTTTTTCTGTGGATTGTTTTATTATTTCCTGCATTACAGTTAGTGCTGTTTCGTTGTCGAGATTTCCTGTTGGTTCATCAGCGATAACAATCGAAGGGTCCGTGACGAGTGCCCTTGCGATTGCTAGTCGTTGGCGCTCTCCTCCCGAGAGTTGTTCTGGATACTGATTGAGCTTATCGGAAATCCCGATTGATTCGGCAAGTGAATGGGCCCGATCCTTGCATTCATTTGTTATTTCCATTTTCCTGTTAATCATGAACGGGAGGAGGAGGTTATCTTTGACCTGCAGGTAGTTAAGTAATTCAAATTCTTGAAAAATGAACCCTACGTTAGCGGCTCTGTGTTCGCGTCTTTCGCTTTCAGTTAAGCTGCATAGATTCTTTCCAGAAACTAAGATGTTACCTTCGGTGGGATTTAATATCCCGGCAATGAGATGCGCGAGAGTTGTTTTTCCGCAACCGCTCTTTCCAATGAGGGCGACTTTGGATTCTTTGTTTATTGTTAATTCGGGGACGCTAAGAGAAAAGTTGCTCTTAGGGTAACGAAAATTAAGATTTCTGATCTGAATTAAACTTTCCTTCATTGCCTTTTTTGGACCTGACTCTTTTTTGCATGTTCACATTCGAGGATGCAATTTTCCACACACCATTTTCAATGGCGAGTGCATAATCAGCTTCATATTCGTTTGTGCGTAAGTGATTATGGCCCCAGTGCCGTACGGTGCCATGGACTTGCCAACTGCAAGAGACTTGATGCTGTTCATGACCCTCGTTCTCGATAGTTTGAATGTTAAGATATTCGATTCGATTAACGCGAGAAACCGCCCCTCCTTCATCGCGCATTATGAGGCTCTGATAAATGTCCTCATAGAGTGGCCCTACAAGGCTTTGAGTTACAGATTTCGCAAGGTTATTATATATGGCGTCTTCAGTTTCTGATTCGAAAGCTCTATAAATGCCTCGATGAAGTTTTGTGAATGTGTCTTTTGTGCCTTCTGTGTCAAGTTCAGGGGCCTTGAGTCTATGAGAAAGGTTGACGGGAACCTTTAAATAGTCCTTACAAATGATCGAGCAGAACAAAGTGATTATGAGGACCGCGATTTTTGACAGGATGTTTGCTTGGGTGGCTTTAATGATGAACAAAATGAGCCCTGCAAATAATATCAAAATTGAGGCTAATGGAACATTGATTGGGGCTCCTGTTGTTTTAGTTACAATGATTGGATTTTCTGTAAAAACTTTTGGCTCTGCATGCCATATGAATTCCGGCTCGGTTTTTGTTATGTATAAGGGTTGGGCTTCACCTTCTACAAAGATTAGCATGTCCAAAACATTAGGATTGTGTGAAACGGTTTCAAGGCTTTGGGGATCCTTGACGGTGATGGGTTCATCAGCGAACCAGAGTCCCCATCCGAATTTAATTTTCTTAACATCTTCTTTGATTGGGTAATTAAACTTCAATTTTGCCATCGTCAGGTCTGTGGTTTCCCCAAGATGTGAAACTTCATCCATCTCTTCGAATTTCAGCCATTCCAGTTCTGGGGGTTTTCTGAGTCCGTTAATTGTAACTGGGCAAGTGTCATTGAAGAATGATTCGATGTTTTTTCTATCACTCTTTTCATTGGGACGTTCTTTGCCGTCGCCATAATTTAGATGTTGAAGGGGAGGGAACAGGAATGTAGCGATCCATAATTCGATAACTAATTTGTCTTCTTTTAGTTCAATGTCTGGATAGAGATTAGTTTGGAAGGTGTGAGCTTGAGATTCACTTAGGCTCAGAAGAGTAAATATTAATGAGCTGGCGAGCAGTCCCTTGAAGGATTCTTTTACAGAATGAAAATTCATTTATTATATGCAATTATGCATTTCAATGTTCTGACTGCAAGGTAGCGTGCATTATGTCTTGTTGGACAATGTATATTCGATAGTTCATATTAGCGCGACTCAAATGAGGCTTATTCAAATTATTACTACATTTCCTTTTATGGTAATTTTTTATCTTTGCATGATCTGCGAGGAGTCTTTTTCTGTCGAAACTAAATATACAGAGCCTGAGGTGAAAGAGGCAAGATTCGACAAGGACACAGTGAACCTTTTGAAGGTGGATCGAGATAAGTTGGCTTCTAGCGTCGCTGCCTATGTGGTCAATTCAATTGAGGGGGGCGCTGATGGCATTGCTTTGGACGCTGCGAGAAGGTTACTTGGATTTGCTTTGCATTTGAGTCCACGCAATAGAGACGCTGTCATTGCCAATTATCAATTCAAGAAGGGCTTACCGAGAAAAAAAATAGAACCAGAATATAGCCCCGTTACCTTGGCTGAAGTTTTGCAATCAAGGGCCACGTTTTTGATTAAAAATGGAGGCGACTTAAATGTGGCTCTTGCCGGATATATGCTTTCTGTCGCTGTGCAGGTTGATTCGACTAACGAGACTGCAATTTATGAGCTAGAAATGTACAGGAAGGACATCGGGGAGATCGATTGGTCCTCTTTGATCGGTGAGAGACTAAAGGACAAAGTCCCTAAATAGATTTCGCGCCTTCAAATGTGATAAAGTGTCTTATTGGTAAGGTTTAGCTTGATCTGAGTCTCATAAATCCGTTTTCATGTATTGATGAAGACTTTACTGGTTTCTTTTCTTGTTCTTGTCCACGCACTGAGCGCTTTGGCTAAGGATTCAGAAGTTTGGGTTTACTTTGGTACCTATACCCGGGAAAAAGATAGCGAAGGCATTTATGTCTCTAAACTCAATCTCGATACTGGTAGTCTGTCAAAACCAACTCTTGCTGCAGAAGGTGATAACCCGTCTTTCTTGACTATTCTTCCCGACAGTCGACGTCTTGTCGCTGTTGAGGAGACAAATGACTATGAGGGTAAATCGAGTGGTTCACTTGCTTCCTATATAATAGACCAATCCAATGGATCATTGCGTCTAATAAATCGCGTTCCCACCGATGGAGGTGCCCCTTGTCATATTTCGGCAGACCCCTCAGGAAGATATGTTTTCTTTGCTAATTATGTTGGAGGCAGCATCGGATCCGCATCAGTTTCAGCTGATGGGGTCCTTGGACTCTCTTCCTTTTCGCAGCATAGAGGATCAAGTGTCTTGCCACGTCAGAAGTCTCCTCATGCCCATTCTATTGATCTTGATCCTAGTGGAAAATTCATTGTGTGTGCTGACCTGGGGCTAGATAAGCTAATGATCTATAAGTATGACTCAAGCAATGGAAAATTAGCTGCCAATGATTTTGCGTTTGCCAAAGTTAAACTTGGAAATGGGCCAAGGCATTTCGTTTTCTCTAATGACGGGAAGTATGGCTTTACAAATAATGAGATTACATCATCAGTGGCCGCCTTTTCTTTTGATTCTTTATCAGGAAAAATTAGAGAGCTGCAAACGTTGAGTACAATCCCCGGAGAGTGGGCTAAGAAACGCAACTCAACGGCTGAATTGCTTATGCACCCCAGTGGTAGATTTCTTTACTGTTCTAATAGGGGGCATGACAGCATTGCTGCCTATGCATTGGATCCTGTTACTGGCGAAATGAGCTTAGTTGAAGTTCAGGTCCTTGGAGTGAAGACTCCTCGCGGTTTTGGCATTGATCCGAGCGGCCGGTACCTCATTGCGGGTGGTCAGAACAGTAATGATGTTAGAGTGTTCAGGATTAATGCAAAGAGCGGAGAGCTGAGCCCGGTAGGCCCTCCTGTTTCAGTGCCTTGTCCAGTATGTGTCCAGTTCTTGGTTCCTTCCGGTGGTGAATTTAAATCAATATTTGATGGAAAATCAATGAAGGGCTGGAAAGGGAGTGATTGGTTTCGTGTGGAGGATGGAGCGATCGTTGCGGGTAGTCTAAAGAAGAATGTGCCTAAGAATCAATTTCTCGTGACTGAAAAGTCTTATGGTGACTTTGATATGAAATTTAAGGCTAAGCTAGTGGGCCAAGGCAAGAACGCGGGAGTTCAATTCTGGAGTGAGCGGATTCCTAATCATCATGAGATGAAGGGGTTTCAATGTGACATTGGAACCATGGGAAAGGTTTCAATCTGGGGGGCTTTGTATGATGAGTCTAGGCGCGGTAAATTTTTAGATGAAGTTCCGTTACCGACGCAGAAGCTCACCGATATTAATGGATGGAACCAATTCCGAATCAGGGCCGAAGGAAATGTAATCACTATTTGGGTCAACGGAGCCCTGGCCACAAAGTATTATGAAAATGGTAAAGAGTCCGACATACCTAGGAATGGGAGGTTTGGATTGCAGATTCATTCCGGACCGCCCGCCGAGGCATGGTACAAAGACATTGAGGTGCTGGAGCTTTAATGTATTGATTTTTTTACACTTTAAGGAAAACATAAATTATAATCCCACACTCTTATGATTCAGATCATTGCGTTTTTAATTTTCACTGGGCTCGTTGGTTTCTTTTCATGGCGAGCGACTCGACGTGACAGTCACAGCACTGCTACCGGATATTTTCTTGCCGGTCGTAGTCTACCTTGGATCGTTGTGGGATGCTCATTGCTTTTGACGAACCTGTCCACGGAGCAACTTGTCGGATTGAATGGAGGAGCCTTTGCTAACGGAATGCAGGTCATGGCCTGGGAAGTTTGGTCTTCAATCGCCATTGTGCTGATGGCGCTAGTTTTCCTGCCGCGGTACCTCAAGGGCGGTGTGGCCACCGTGTCAGCCTTTCTTGAGAGGCGCTATTCCAAGCCTGTCGGCACTGCTGTATCTGTATTGCTGTTGCTATCCCTGCTGACAAACTTACTGCCTTTTGTATTGTATTCTGGGGCCCTGTTCATGATTAAAGTATTCAATATTGAGCAAATTTTGAATATTGAGCATGCTCAAGCGCTTTGGATCACTGTTATTGCCCTTGGTGTGGTGGGGAGCTTTTACGCTATATTTGGCGGGCTCAAGGCAGTTGCGATTTCCGATACTTTTAATGGTATTGGGCTGTTATTTGGAGGTCTTTTGATACCGGTTCTGGGTCTCATTTATTTGGGCAATGAATTTGGAGGAGGAGGAGGTTTCGGTGCTGGTATATCTTATCTCACAGAGAATCATCCAGAGAGGCTCTCTCCTATTGGTAAGGAAGATGAGAACATTCCTTTTTCTACTCTCTTTACCGGAATGCTTCTCATTACAACTTATTACTGGTGCACGAATCAGGCAATTGTGCAGCGAACGTTCGCCTCAAAAAGTTTGGCGGAGGGGCAAAAAGGAGTCCTCTTTGCTGCAGGGATGAAGCTATTGGGCCCTCTTTACTTAGTTCTGCCAGGAATCATAGCATGGCATATGTTTGGAGACACTATTCAACCGGATGATTCTTACGGTGCGCTGGTGGACAAAGTTTTACCTGCCCCTTTAGTTGGTTTTTTTGCTGCGGTGATTTTTGGTGCGATTCTAAGTTCATTTAATTCGAGTCTGAACAGTGCGGCTACTTTGTTTAGCATTGATATCTACAAGGGTTGGATCAAGAAGGGCGCCACGGATCAACAGATGGTGAAAGTCGGTAAGCTTTTCGGGATAGTGATAGCGATTGGTGCGATTGTGCTGGCGCCAATGATTGATGTGCTTAAAGGGGCAGGCTTTGATGGGCTTTTTGATCTAATGAAGAATCTGGCTGCTCTTTATAATATTCCATTATTGGCCGTAGTTTTGATGGGTATATTCCATAAAAAAGTTACTTCAGCAGGAGCAATGTCTGCGATCATTATAGGGTTCGTTTTTTGGGGGTACTTTGGTCTGTATAAGGAGAATAATTTATTTGGCTATAAAATGCATTGGCTGCATTTGGCTGCTATCAACTTCGTGTTGATATCCGCCATAATGATTATCATGGCTATGATTCAGCCGCGAGAGAAGGCTTACGAGCAGACGTACACCAATGATGTTGATATTACTCCTTGGAAATGGGCCAAGGCATGCGGGATAATCATCCTGGTGCTCATAGCTTTGATGTATTGGGGGATGTCCTTTTTTGGAGTCTAATTAATCGGCACATCATAATACTCGAGTGCCCATTCCCTCATGAAGCGAACGCTTGAGGGGATGATCTTGTATATTATGAGTTCAGGATTGTCTGGGCTGCCAAGATATTTTCTAAGGAGGACATTGGAATTCCAAATTTCCTGAATTTCGTTTTCATCTTCTAATATTTCGGCTGTGCCTGCGATTCTTACCTGATCATGATTAGGTGACATGTAGCAGAGTTCGACACTTGGGTTGGCTTCTATTTGGGCGGTCTTGTCGTAATTTTTGAGATTGGCAACATAGACTGTGAATTGGTCTGTCTTGACTGGGGAGACTGGTCTTAATCTTGGCTTGTCATTCTCTATAGTTGCCAGTTGAGGGAACTTTGCCAGTTTCATGCATTCTTTCGCGATGTCTGGAAGTTTGTCTGAATCGATTGGTTTAGTTTCTGGCATTTTTATTTGTGATGAGTAATAACCTTATTACTCAATTCTTATAGGATAAGTCAATCAATGCGCCTCATTTGGATATTATTTGTTTTAGCAATAGCTTTTACCATTCCTTTCATGGTCTGGGGGGGCACCTTTGAGGAGACCTTCACGGTTGAGGGTGGGGTCACTTGGTTAGAGGAATGGGGGTCTTGGGCTTGGCTCGCTGGTATTGTTTTATTGTTATTGGATTTAGTTCTTCCAATACCTGGTACTGCAGTGATGAGTGCCCTTGGTATGATCTATGGCTCAATGATTGGGGGCTTGATAGGGACACTAGGATCAATTCTTTCCGGATTACTTGCTTATGGTCTTTGCCGTGCCTTCGGCCTTAAAATTGCGGAAAGGATTGCGGGTGCGTCAGCTCTTGAAAAAAGCAGAACCATATTTGCCAAGACTGGCGGTTGGATTGTGGTTCTATCTAGGTGGTTACCTATAATGCCTGAGGTCGTTTCTTGCATGGCTGGCTTATCAAGAATGTCATTAAAAATCTTCCTTTCGGCTTTGGTTGTGGGGTGCTTGCCTCTAGCTTTTACTTTTTCTGTGATTGGTGATACTGGACGAGAGCATCCGAGGTTAACTCTGGCACTCAGTGTACTCGCTCCTGCTGTGATATGGCTGGTCGTTAGGCCTCTTCTATTGAGGAGCTCGAGAGAAACGTGAGAATATTGTCATCTTTAGACAATTAAAAAGGTGCAGTGCCGCTTGATATAATGAACTAAGACTCGTAATCTCAATTTAATATAGAACTTTAGCTGCTAGTAACACACTATGGAATTTAGTCAGAAATAATGAATTTCGTTAAATTTTTATCTTTCGCATTAATTGCTTCTTGTTTCATAACCAACGGATCCTTTGCTGGTCCTATTGAGCAACTCAAAGAAAGGGAAAGGAAAGTTAAGAAGGTCGTTTCAGAGTCAATGTCCGCAGTTGTGGCCGTTGTTGGTGATGACCAGCCTGCGACTGGTAGCGGGGTCATTGTGAGTGAGGATGGGTTGATAATGACGGCTGGTCATGTGACGGAAGCTGCAGGGAAGAAGCTCACTATTATTTTTCCTGATGGAAGAAGCGTGAAGGGAGAGTCACTCGGAGCAAACAGGTCTCGTGATGCTGGCCTTGCCAGGATAACGGAGGAAGGTAAGTGGCCATTTGCTAAGATAGGTGATTCCAAGAAAGCTAAACTAGGGGACTGGTTAATAGCGATGGGGCATCCAGGCGGATATGATTTAAATCGAAGCCCGCCAATTCGATTGGGTCGTCTCATAAGTAGTGGAACTATGGGAATGCTGAGGACCGATTGCACTTTGGTTGGAGGCGATTCGGGAGGACCTCTTTTTAACCTCGAAGGGGAGGTCATAGGTATTCACTCTTCGATAGGAGGGAGCCTAGCAGAGAATCGGCACGTTCCATCTGCTGTCTTTAAATCAGGTTGGGATAGAATGTTGGCTGGCGAAATATGGGGAAGTCTTGGAATGATGGCTGCTGGAGTTGATCCTGATAGGCCAATGCTTGGAGTTAGAATGAATGAGTCTGATGGCAATGTGATTGTTGATAAGGTTTACGCCAATTCTCCTGCGCAGAAAGCAGGGATCATGAATGGAGACCAGATACTGAGCGTTGATGGGATTGAGGCTGATCAAATGTCCGACATCGTTGAGAAGGTTGCATCTAGCAAAGCAGGGAATGAAATTGAGATACAGGTCAGGAGAGGGGAAGAAGAAAAGACTTTTTCAGTGAGACTCGTCAGTTGGGAGGATCTTGCCTCGGGCCTAGGAAAGGAACAGGAAAATACACCACCTTCGCCTGATAAGCCGAGCCGGCCAGAGCTCGGAGTCATTCTTGATTCTGAAGCTGAAGCTGAAGGAGCTGTCGTATTTGAAGTCATTGAGAATTCGCTCGCCGCTTCTTCAGGCTTTATGGCTGGCGATGTGGTGAAAGAGATTAATGGTGCTAGGATTAAGAGCGCTGAGGAAATGGCGTCGTCGATACGGTCAGCTGAGCTAGGGAAGTTGATTCGTTTTGCTGTTCAACGAAAAGGACAGGAGGGATTGTTGGACTTTGATGTTTTATTTGGAAAGTAAAAGGCAATGATGAAGAAAATTATTAAGGTAAAGATGAACGCTCCAGCCTGGTTGGTTGTTTTTGCTGTAGCATTAATTGTTTGTGGTTCTTTTTCGAATGCAGAAACGAAGGGCCGTTATGTTTCTGATGAGTCGACCGAAGAAGAGGCAGGTAATGATACTAAAGGTCTCATTGAGAAATTTAATGATCAGCTAGGAAAATTAGGTAAATTATTAAAGCGGGCTCAAGATTTTTGGGTCGATGAATCAGATGATGGAGCTCAAGGAAAAGGGTTCGGCTTAGACCTTGATCTTAATGATCCGCGTATGGCTGATCTTATGCAGTTCTATCAGGCGCAATTAGATAAACGGAGGCCGTCTAGAAATGAGAAAGATCATCGCAGTGTTTTTGCGGAATATAAACCCGTAGTAAAATCATATGTTCAGAGCACGGCAAGAATCATTAATAAGAAGAACGAGCAGTTATCACTTGCTACTGTTGTTAGTCATGGAGGCTTGCTTGTGACGAAGGCCAGTGAATTGCCTTCTAAAGGTATTTTTTGCGAGCTTTTTGATGGTAGGAGAGCAGAAGCTAAAATTTTAAGCACTGATTCCAAATGGGACATTGCCCTAATTAAGGTTGAATTATTAGGTCTGAAGCCAGTTGATCTAGAAGGAGGTAAACAGGTTGAGCTCGGTACTTTTCTCGCCGCTTCCGGCCTCGATGAATATCCGATAGCGGTGGGGGTTGCAAGTGTGGCGCCTCGTAATCTGTCTGCTAATGAGCGTGGCTTTCTTGGGGTTGGCATGGAAAATACGGATCAGGGAGTCAAGGTTAACCAAGTCCAACGTGGATCAGGAGCTTCTGAGGCAGGGGTAGAAGTTGGAGACATTATCCTGAAGATTGATGGTCAGCCTATTAATTCTCCAGCGCAGCTGGCAAAATCTGTTTCGGGTCGTAAGCCCAAAGATGAAATAAAAATACTTTTGAAGCGAGGAGAGGATGAAAAGGATCTGACTGCGATATTAGGTTCACGAGGCCAATCCGTTCCACAATTTAGAGGACCTGACCCCAGTGCTAAGTTTGGTGGTCCTTTGAGTGAGAATAGGAAAGACTTTCCAAATGCATTGCAGCATGATCTTGCTCTGAGGCCAAATGAATGTGGGGGGCCATTGATAGATTTAGATGGAAAATTAGTTGGCGTTAACATAGCGCGAAGTGGTCGGGTCAAAAGCTACGCAATACCTACAGTAGATCTAAAAAATGTTATCGCGCAGTTAAGTGATCAGGGTTCCGGTAGTAGCGATGTAGATCTTTTGGAGAAGGAGTTAGGTTCTCTGGATAGCGAAATTGATACGATTGAGAATAATCTTAAAGATGTCCGTAAGCGTAGGGAGGAGGCCCTTAAGGCTTTAGAAGATTTTGAAGATAAACTTAAAGATATAAAGAAGAGACGAGAGCAAACGCGTGGAGCCATAGAAAAGGCAAAGAGTTCAAGGCGTGAATGAGTGGAGTGAGGTTTAATTGATTGAATTAAGAGGAATATCCTTTTATCAATCACGGTATTAAATTAGTTCTCTAACTTAAAATAAACATTCTATGGAAGAAGCTCAGAACAGACTTAGATGGGGAATTCTTGCGACTGGCAGTATCGCCTCCTCCTTCGTTGAGGGGGTAATGAATTCTAGACTTGGTAAGGTCGTTGCTGTGGGGAGCCGTAGTCAGGAATCTGCGGACCGTTTTGCTGAGCAATTTGGAGGGATACCCAATAGACATCCCAGTTATCAGGATCTCTTAGAAAATGATGACGTTGACGCTGTTTATATTGCGACTCCGCACCCTATGCACAAGGAGTGGGCAATTAAGGCTGCTCAAGCTGGGAAGCATATACTATGTGAAAAGCCGATAGGATTGAATGTTTCTGAAGCGGAAGAGATCATACAAACAGCCAAAGACAATGACGTCTTTTTAATGGAGGGCTACATGTATCGTTGCTCGGAACAGACCCATGAGATCATTAAATTAATTAAAGATGGAGCAATTGGTCAGGTAAAATCAATTGAAGCGTCATTCTCTTTTGATATAGGGGATAATCCTGATGGTAGGCATCTTAATAAGGCTTTGGCGGGTGGAGGGATCCTTGATGTTGGGGGTTATCCTATGTCTATGGCGGGATTGATCGCTGGAGTTGCCAATGGAGAGACTTTTTCCGAACCGAATGAAATAAAAGCAGTTGGTTTCATTGGGAATACAGGCGTTGATGAATATACAAGTGCAGTAGTCAGTTTTGCTGGCGGTATTACGGCTCGTCTCAGTTGTGGGGTGGCCTTGGAGGAGCCGATTAATGTAAGTATTTCCGGTAGTGAGGGTAGACTCTTCATTCCAGTCCCTTGGAAACCATCTCCTCAGGGCGGAGAGAATGAGCTGGAATTATATAAGAATGGGGTTGATGAACCTGAGCTTATTAAAGTGAAAACAGAAAAATATTTGTATGGAGCTGAAGCTGATGCAGTTGCTCTAGGAATTGAGACTAAAAAAGCTATTTTCCCTGCAATGAGTTGCGATGACACTTTGGCCCTGATGCGTTCTCTGGATCGTTGGAGAGAGGAAATTGGCCTTCGTTATGACGGCGAGTGATTATTTTACCTTAACTGAGGAGATTTGCCGATCCAAATAGGCTATACTATGTTATAAGATAGCTTCAAAGAAGCTATTTCTCTAATGCAAGAACCTATCAGTCTTGATGATGTGGAGCTGGAGGCCAAAGAGGCTGCAGCTAAAGAAGAGTTTTTGCGTTTACAAAAGCAGGGGAAGCTAGTTTCTGTCCTAACAACATCAATTGTTCACGTTGTCATTGTATTAATTTTATGGTGCATCATCGTTGCGCTTGGTCCAGATGAGATACCACAGATAGTTGCTGTTACTGAGACCAAGGATGACACTTACCAGATCGAGAAACAGGACTTTGCTCGTTCAGTTAAGAGAAAACCACAACCTCCTAAGAGCGCTTCTCGGGTACAGACAATTACTTCGGTGGCGACTTCACCCGTTTCTGTTCCCTCGATAGAGGACCCTGTCATTGACCCTTTAGGGATCGGAACGGATTTTGGTAGAGGTTTTGGCCAGGGCAAAGGTAATGGCGAGGGAGGTGGCGGAACGTCATCATTTTTTGGCGGAACGGCAAAGGGTAACCGGGTCGTTTTTGTTGTCGATTTTTCTGGGTCCATGATTAAGGACGGGGGCGGAGTCAGGCTCCAAATGCTTAAGAAGGAATTAATCAGTTCCATTAGCAAGCTGCCAAAGGGGATGAGCTTTCAGGTCATCTACTATTCGACAGCTCCTTGGCTTGGAGGAGAATCTCTATACACTGCCCCTACAAGATTCCCGGATAAGCCCGGGGATAGGATTCCCTGGTCTGAAGCGACTAAAGAAGGAATAATCCGTGCAGTGAATCATATTAAAGCGGCAAAGGCTGAAGGGGCAACGATATGGAAAGATCCTCTGGAGCTAGCATTTGCAATGCGCCCGGTCCCGGCAGTGGTATGGTTGCTTTCAGATGGTGAAGCTCAGGACGCAGAAGAGGTCGTTGAGAAGATAAAGAAAATTAACTCATCGCGAATACCAATAAACACTATTGGGCTTGAGGTGCCTGGGGCTGCATTCAGTTACCTAGTGAATATTGCCCGTCAGACCGGCGGTAAGGCCAGTATCGTTCATAAAGGTAAGCTTTATAGTGGTCCGGCGGCCTTACGTTTTGCCGATGATTTTGATCCGGCAGGCGGCTTTTAGTCTTTAGACTTGGTTGCTTTTGTATGATTAATTCTCTCAAAAATTCTTTATAGATTATTATGATGATTCATTTGACTAAAATCATGGCAATATGGGTAATGCTTCTTTCACAAGTCATTGGTAAGGAGAGGCCTAACATCGTTTTTATAATGGCGGATGATTTGGGGATTGGCGACTTGTCATCTCACGGGGCCAAGGACATGAGGACTCCTAATATTGATAAATTGATGCAAAGTGGATGTCGTTTTGATAATGCCTATGCTAATTGCCCAGTATGCTCTCCGACCCGAGCTGCTTTTTTGACTGGACGATATCCTGACATGGTTGGGGTCCCTGGAGTGATTCGTACTCACCGTGCAAATAACTGGGGCTATTTATCTGAGTCAGCGAAGACTATTCCTCAGGTGATGAAGGGAGCAGGTTATCACACGGCGCTCATAGGTAAGTGGCACTTGGGTCTTGTAGAACCAAACACGCCACTCGGTCGAGGTTTTGATTTTTTCAAGGGCTACTTGGGAGACATGATGGATGATTATTACAATCATCGCAGACACGGAGTGAATTATATGTCTGAGGGGAGGAAAAGAATTGACCCTAAGGGGCACGCCACGGACCTATTTTCTGATTGGGCCGTAAATTACATTAAAGAAAGAAATTCCAAAGAGGATCCTTTCTTTCTTTTCTTGTCTTATAATGCACCGCATACCCCAATCCAACCTCCCAATGATTGGTACGAGAAGGTCAAGCAGCGCGAAGAGGGCATTGGTAAAGCAAGAGCGAAGCTCGTTGCGCTGATTGAGCATATGGATTACGGCATCGGGAAAGTGCTCAAAGCCATACCAGAAAAGAGTAACACGATCATCGTTTTCACATCTGATAATGGAGGTCAGGCCAATGTTGGAGCTAGGAACGATCCCTGGAAGGGTGAAAAGCAACAAATGTGGGAAGGTGGATTGCGCGTCCCTGCCTGCGTTGTCTGGCCCGGCCACATTAAGGCTAGTAGCAGTTATGATGGGATCTCTATGACGATGGATTGGTTGCCAACATTGGCAGAAGTGGCTGGTGCTGCAGTGCCTGAGGGAATCGAAGGTCAGAGCCTCCTCAGTGGAATTCAGGGGAAGAATGATAAAGCGATAGATTCTAGAACTTTGATATGGGTGAGAAGAGAGGGTGGAGGGATGTACCGTGGACAGGATTACTATGCTGTGCGACAGGGCCCATGGAAGCTCTTGCAGAATAAGTCAACTGAGCCTTTTCAATTATACAATCTTGCAGAAGATCCAGGAGAGACTAGCCCCATAGATGGTAACAATAAGGTGCGTCGGACCTTGGAGCAGGTTTTGCGTGAGCATGTACGTAGTGCAGGTTTTGTTCCCTGGCAGGGTAGGATTCCTGATCCTGAAAAGGTAGAGTAAAAGCTTAATTCACGGATCACACTGTATACCTAGTATATATATAGGATTTGTTTTCCCTGCGGTACCATACTGTACCGTGATTGGGTTGTAACTTCGGGTTGTAAGTCAAAGGAGGAGGTACAGAACCTAAATTCCTCCTCTACTTAATTTCTTAAATAGGACGAGAGGTTTTGGCGGTTATAGGGGCTCCAAATACTCCACTTCTTTGGTCTGGAGAGATTTGAAGGAAAACGTTATAAGGGAGTTATGTCTGATGAATATGCGAGTTTAAAAAATGTGGCATGGCAATACAGATTAGTCGGATGGGTGGTTGGGATAGGAATAGTGTTACTAGGTTTGTTTTATGCATACGCTACAGCATTTACTGATTATGGGTTCTTTCCTGATGAGTCATCTTTAATAAAGGTGCTTGTAGCAATCTTAATTTTGATTATAACCGCCTTAGTGACTTGGTTGGTAGTGGCAACGATTCGCGCTGTATCTGAATTTATACATCTATGTATTCGAGTTGAGTATAACACTCGTGCTCGTCCTCAAGCTCCGAACCTTGGAAATGAACATGAAACAGTTTGTGAACAAAAGGTTCCAGGCGACGCTTGACAGCGTCGCCTGAACGCAGACATTCGGCAAGAAGAGACACATGAGAAAGATGCTTATTCTGGCAATGGTCGCTGTGTTTGTAGTCGTGCGTCAGGACAATGACACGGTGATCAGGGTGCTTCGAGACGATTTTGTTTGCCCAATCCAGCAGTATCCAATGATGCGGCCGGAACCGGTCCTCAAGCCTGAAGAACCCGTTGCTGAGGCTAAGCCTGTACAAGAAGCACCCATTAACTCGATAAAGTATAAAATTACAGGTGATGAGGTCAACATCACTGGCTGTGATAAAAAGGTATCGGGTGCGTTAACCATTCCTGAGATCATCGAAGGCAAATCGGTCACCAGCATCGGGAAAGAGGCCTTCCAATACTGCAGAAACCTGACGAGCATCACGATCCCTGATGGTGTCACCAGCATCGGGCAGGGTGCCTTTGAACTTTGCATCGGCCTGACGAGCATCACGATCCCTGATAGTGTCACCAGTATCGGGGAAGGCGCCTTCTGGGGTTGCAGCAACCTGACGAGCATCACGATTCCTGATAGCGTCACCGATATCGGGGATAGCGCCTTCTGGGGTTGCAGCAACCTGACGAGCATCACGATTCCTGATAGCGTTACCAGCATCAGGAATTCCGCCTTCGGGGGCTGCTATCGCCTCACGAGCGTCACCATTGGTAATGGCGTCACCAACATCGCGAATTACGCCTTCCGTAACTGCAGAAGCCTGACGAGCATCACGATTCCTGATAGCGTCACCGATATCGGGGATAGCGCCTTCTACGACTGCACCAACCTGACGAGCATCACGATCCCCGACAGCGTTACCAGTATTGGTGGTTATGCCTTCAAATTCTGCCTCTACCTGACGAGTGTCACGATCCCTAATAGCGTCACACGCATCGGGAATGGGGCCTTCTATTCCTGCACAAGACTGACGAGCATCACCATTGGTAATGGCGTTACCAGCATCGGGAATTATGCCCTCGCCAACTGCACCAGCCTGACCACTGTAACATTTCTTGGGGATGCTCCTAAAGCGGGTAAAGAGGTTTTCAAAGGTGCCACCCCCACTATCTATCGCAAAACCGAAGCGAAGGGCTGGGGTGATACTTGGGGGAAGCGGACAGTAAAGTTGATTTGTGAGAAGCCATAACCCCTAAACCCCGCACCCTGACCTATGACCCCTGATTCATGGTCAATTGTCCATGTGCCCTGTCTCATTATTCAAACTTCAGCAATGAAACATAAGATTAATAAGAATCTATTACTATCAATCACTCTTGTTATTGTTACTGTGGTAGGTTATGTCCTTTTTTATAGGTGGGATATAGCTAAAAATAGAGGTTATGAGTTTGGTTATTACGGAGTTTTCAACAGGATTGCCCATAGTCTAGAATCTATACCTGATGTATCGGGTGTGACCACTACAGCGATGAATATTGATATTTCACTAGAAGAATTTGGTCTCGATGTAATCTTGAAGGATGAGCGAACAATAAAACTCTTTTTTCAAGAGAGGGATCCGATTCGATCTCTATCAGGTCAAAAACTGAGAACAGCATTAGAGGGCTTATTGGAGGCTCAAGAAATCAATAGTAATAGTGAACAAAAAGATTCACCCCTGACCAATAACAAATAGTAACGCACCTTGTGCACTGTAGGATGTTAGCGTTGAAAAGTTTATAAGTAAAAAACCTCACTCCACCTGACCCATGATTCATGGTCAGTTGTTCGGGGATCAAAAGCAATGAGCTATTGGTTCCCGTTATAATCTTCGGTGGATTTTGTAATTGGTCGGTTAGTTGTGCGGTGTTAGGGTTTTGGGATGAGGATTCTAATACTATTTTTCATTATTCTGGGGTCAGTGTGTCATGCAGAGCTTAGAACTTGGACCGCTGTTAATGGCAAAGAGGTAGAAGCTGAATTCGTTTCCAATAGCGATGGACAGGTGACTCTCAAGATGAAAACGGGTAAGGTTTTTAAGGTTCCACTCAATAAGCTCTCGAAAGCCGATCAGGAATTTATTACAGCCAAGTCTTCTTCGATACCCCAAAAGGAAAAGCCAAAGACTGGTAAATTTGTCCCGCCAGAAGGGGCGCTTATTGATGATCCTGCAGCTGGTCAGTTGGATATACGAGGCGACCTTTACTACAAAAAAGGTTCAGACACCCCTTATTCTGGAATTATTTATTCATTGTATGAAAACGGACAGCCGATTTTCGAAGGGACCATCAAGGACGGCAAGCCGGATGGGCTATATGTGGATTGGTATGAAAACGGGCAGAAGAAATTTGAAAGAAACTACAAGGACGGCAAGCAGGATGGGCTAAGGTTGAGGTGGTTTGCAAATGGGCAGAAGAAGGGGGAATCAAACTGGAAGGGCGGCAAGCAGGATGGGCTATTGGTGAGGTGGTATGCAAATGGGCAGAAGAATAGAGAATTTAATTATAAGGACGGCAAGATGGAAGGGCTATATGTGACTTGGCATGAAAACGGGCAGAAGGAGCGTGAAGAAAACTACAAGGACGGTGAAATGATTTCCGCTAAATGGCGGAACGATAAAGGCGAATTGGTCGGAGAAGTCTTTCCTCCTAAGGATTAGGAAAGACCTTGGTAATTTTAGGATTTTTTCTTACCCCGTACCCTGACCCATGATTCATGGTCAGTTGTTTGGGGATCGAAAGCTATGAGTCACAGTTCCCATTATAATCTGCGGTGGATTTTGTAATTGGTCGGTTAGTTGTGGGGTGTTAGGGTTTAAGGGTCGGTTATTGGGTGTGTTTTGTGCGAGTGCGATCTGCGTATTTGACCTTTCATCCCGTTAACTTTAATAGATTATTGATGTACATATATGAACATACGCAGCCTGGAACATTCATTCGGGTTATGATGGGTTCGTGGGTGGTCGCCTTTGGTGTTCTAGCTTTATTGATGCTGGCGTTAGGTGAGGAAGAGGGTGCTTTAGTTCTTGGTGGTATTATGGTGATGCTTGGTATGATTTTTGGAATCATTTTTGTTCTATTTCATTCGTTGTCCGTTAGGGTATCGCCAAGTGACATTGCCCTTTCATTCGGCGTTGGACTGCTTCGGAAGAAATTTTCTATTGCTGACATCTGCAGTGTGAAAGTAGTTCGGAATCGGTGGTACAATGGTTTTGGTATCAAAAAGATTCGTGGCGGGTGGCTTTATAATGTGTCGGGTTTAGATGCTATTGAAATTCAACTTGAGAATAAGCGCAAATATAGAATTGGGACTGATCAGCCCAAGGAATTGCTTTTGGCCGTTGAGTCAGCCCTTGCCCCTAATCACATCGTCCCTGAACCTTGATCCCCCCAACCACGCGACCCGCACCCGTGGGGAGTGAGTAGTCGCTATGAACCCCCGTACCCTGACCTATGATTCGTGGTCAGTTGTTTGGAGATCCTGAAGAGGGTGCTTAATGTAAGATTTATGTAATTCTGTACTCTAAGCTTGTACACTCACTCATGAGTACAAATTAATGTAAATTTTTATCTTAATTTTGTAATCAACTGAGGAATACTAATGAACAAACTAGTATGGAATCATGAGAATTAAATTATTAACAACTGCGGCATCAATTATCCTACTTTCTATATTTACAAGCTCTTGCGCTTTAGTTGGCGCCACAACAGGAGCCATCATTGGACATCAATCAGGCAAGGGACTTGAAGGGGCCGCCATCGGAGCGGTACTGGGCACTGTTACAGGAGCACTTTTAGAGGACGGGAAAGAAAAATCTCGTTATAAAGCAAAAAAATATGAGCGACGATAAGGGGTTTTATAGTTGCTCCATATTTAGCTCAGGTGGCGGATGTGGTGGGGGTGAATAATTAGCGTTACTTTTACCCAACCCCTGAACCCCGTACCCTGACCCATGACTCATGGTTTTTGTGTTCATGGATCCTGAGGCGTGAGCCATTGGTTTCCGTTATAATCTTAGGTGGATTTTGTAATTGGTCGGTTAACGGTGAGGTGTTAGGGTTTTTGCGATGAAGAAGCTTTTACCACTAATGCTGCCCCTTGTTCTGTTTGTTGGGTATGGCGGGAAGAAGGAATTAGTTACTAAAAATGCAGAACCTGTTACTGAAACAAATACTACAGAAGAGGCAATTGTTTCTAAATCCGAATCAGATGAAGTTAAATTGAAGTGTAACGCATATGATGCGGGTAAGGAATCATGAAAAAATTCGTTTTAGTGATGGTTTTTCTTTCATCCGCATCGTTGGCGCGAGGTGAGCAAGAGATCAGCTTTGCACATCAAATCCGACCCCTCTTGTCGAGGAATTGTCTCGCGTGTCACGGGCCGGACCAGAAAAAGCGCAAGGCCAAGTTGCGGCTCGACATACGTGATGAGGCAATTGCCGCGAGAGAAGGTGACCCTGCAATTCTCCCCGGAAACAGCTTCAAGAGCGCTATGTATGCGCGCATTACTTCCAGCGATCCCGACGAGCGGATGCCACCCGTTGATTCGGGGCACAAGTTGAACACAGATGAGATTGATCTCCTGCGGCAATGGATTGACGGGGGAGCGCAGTATGAGGGGCACTGGGCCTTTACCAAGCCTGAGCGGACTGAGTCGCTGTTAGTTCGTGACAAGGCTTGGCCTCAGAACGGACTCGACACTTTCGTGCTCAGCCGGCTCGAGGCAGAGAACCTTCGCCCTGCTCAGGAAGCGGATCGCTACACCCTGATCAGACGCTTGAGTTTCGACCTGACAGGCTTACCGCCGAGTGAGGAGCTTATCGCAAAATTTGTTAATGACAAGTCACCGGAGGCTTATGGAAAACTGGTCGACGAGCTACTTGCCTCTCCCCATTACGGTGAGCGCTGGGCCCGCGTGTGGATGGATCTCGCGCGTTATGCAGACACGCAAGGTTACGAGAAAGACCGGACACGGACCGTCTGGCCCTGGCGCGACTGGCTCATCAAGGCCTTTAACGATGACATGCCATACGACCAATTCACGATCGAGCAACTTGCCGGCGATCTGCTGCCGAACGCGAATTCCCAGCAAATACTTGCCACTGTTTTCCACCGCAACACGATGACCAACACCGAGGGAGGCACAGACGATGAGGAGTTTCGTGTCGCAGCCGTGAAAGACCGGGTCGACACGACTGGAGTCATTTGGCTGGGACTTTCCCTGGGATGCGCCAAGTGCCACTCGCACAAATACGATCCGATTTCACAGATGGAATATTATCGCCTATTTGCCTTCTTTAATCAGAGCGCTGATGCCGATCGTTTTGGTGATGAGCCCGTGCAAGCGTTGCCCTCGCCGTTCCACTACCGGCAGCACGCAGATATCCTCGAGAAAATTTCCATTGCACAGGAAAAACTTAAGTTGTCTGGCCCGGGTGCGGGGCACGAAGCGATCACGAAGGAGATAGCCGGTTTGAAAAGTCAGCTAAATGAGAAAGTGCATAAGATGAAGCTGGCAGCGGTGCCGGTCATGCAGGAGCTGCCGGAGAAAAGCCACCGCCGCACGCGTATCCTGAACAAGGGAGATTACCTCAATCCCGGTGATGAGGTCGAGGCTGGTGTTCCCGAATCTTTGCATCCCATGGACGGTAGCTTCGCGGTGAACCGACTGGGGATGGCGCGCTGGCTCATGGACAGGGAAAACCCGCTGACAGCGCGCGTGATGGTGAACCGGATCTGGTCGCGGATGTTTGGAGCCGGACTAGTCGAGACCGAGGAGGATTTCGGAACCCAGGGTGCGTTGCCGAGTCATCCGCAGTTGCTGGACTGGCTGGCAATTGAGTTTGCGATTACGCATCGTTGGTCGATGAAGAAGCTTTGCAGGACAATCGTAATGTCGGCCACTTACCGGCAATCCTCACAATTGAGTACGGAGCTTCTCAAACGCGACCCTCTCAACCGCCTTCTGGCGCGCGGGGCACGTTTCCGGCTTGAGGCGGAAATGATCCGCGACCAGGCGCTAGCAGTCAGTGGACTCCTGAGCCGCAAAGTGTATGGCCCACCAGTAATGCCACCACAACCCGAGGGAATATGGAAGACGGTCTACAACAGCGGTAAGTGGGTTACCAGCAAGGGTGAGGACCGCTATCGTCGGGGACTGTATACATTTGCCAAGCGAACATCGGCGTATCCTTCTTTCCTGCTCCTTGACGCCGGTAGCGGCGAGGTTTGTTTACCTCGGCGGATCCGAACCAATACCGCAACTGCTGCCCTGGCTGCACTCAATGATCCAGTTCATGTTGAGGCGGCGCAGGCACTTGCTCGTCGCGTCCTTCTCGAGACGAATGGCGATGCCTATGTGCGAGCCGCCTTCGCCATGCGAATCGTTACGGGTCGGCCGCAGAAGCCGGCGGAAACAGAACACCTTGTGCAACTATTTAAAGCGCAGCTTGCGCACTACCTTGGGCATAAGGAGGAGGCAGTGGCGATGGCTACGGTGCCGCTGGGGGCCGTGCCTGAGAATATGGATACTGCGCAGCTGGCCGCGTGGACTGTTGTTGCTAGTGTGCTATTGAATCTTGATGAGATTCTTACGAAGGGATAATTGAATGAATAATGCTCAAAAACAATACCTGCAAGCAGTGACGCGGCGCCATTTCCTTGCCCGCTGTGGCACGGGCGTGGGCGGGATGGCACTGTCTACGATGCTGAGTGGGCAGCAGTTGCAGGCAGCAGGTGACCACGCATCCTTGAACCCGCTTGCACCGCGCAGGCCTCACATTGCGCCCCGGGCGAAGAACATCATCTACCTGCACATGGCAGGATCCCCGACACAGCTTGAGCTTTTTGATTTCAAGCCTGCGCTCAAGAAGCATGACGGCAAGCCCTGCTCGAAGGAATACCTCGATGGCAAGCGCTTCGCGTTTATTCATCCCCAGGCTAACCCGGTGATGATGGGTCCGTTGTTTGACTTCAAGCAGCACGGTCAGGCGGGCACGTGGATCAGCGAGTTGCTGCCAAACATTGCCACGGTAACCGATGAGCTGTGCGTGATTCGCTCGATGTTCACCACACAGTTCAACCACTCGCCGGCACAGTTGCTGCTGCATACTGGTGATCCGCGCTTCGGCAGCCCGTCCATGGGTTCGTGGATCACTTATGGACTGGGTTCCGAGAATGAGAACCTGCCCGGGTTCATGGTCCTGGCTTCCGGTGGTAGGACGCCCAGCGCCGGCAAGAGCATATGGGGCAGCGGCTACCTGCCGAGCGTCTACCAGGGGACACAGTGCCGCAACACGGGTGAGCCGATCCTCTACCTGTCCAATCCTAAAGGACTCGATAGCATTTCACGGAGGAGGCAGCTTGACGCGTTGCGTGATCTCAATGAGATCCAACATCGCGCCGTCGGTGACCCGGAAACCATCTCGCGCATCGCACAGTACGAACTTACTTTTCGTATGCAGACCGAAGCTGCCGAAGTGATGGATATCTCGCGCGAATCGAAGGGAATCCTTGAGATGTATGGCGCCATGCCGGGTGTGAAATCGACTGCAGACACAAAATCTGTTGGAGATAAACCGCTGGCGGCGGCCGATGACCCTGGCTTTGCCAACAATTGCCTGCTAGCTCGTCGGCTAGTTGAGTCGGGAGTGCGTTTCGTGCAACTTTACGACTGGGGTTGGGATCACCATGGATCCTCACAGCCCGAGGACATGAAGTCTCACCTGCCGGTTAAGGCGAGGCAGATTGACCGTCCCATAGCAGCTCTGATCCGCGACCTGAAGCAGCGCGGACTTCTTGATGAAACACTGATAGTCTGGGGCGGCGAATTCGGACGCACTCCGATGCGCGAGAATCGTGGCGGCAGGTATGGCAAGTTCGTCGGCCGCGACCATCACCCGTTTGCCTTTACCATGTGGATGGCCGGAGGAGGAATCCGTGGCGGGCAGAATTTTGGCACAACGGATGAGATTGGTTATTACCCTGCAGAGAACCCGGTCAGCGTGCGCGACCTTCAGGCCACGATCCTGCACTCGCTCGGGCTTGATCCCTACAGGTTGGGGGTTATGCGCAGCGGCCTTAATTCCCGCCTCATCGGGCCAACAAATGAAGGCAAAGTGCGCAGTGAAATACTGGCTTGAGGTTACAAATTCACAAGCCTTATCAGTAATCACCTTCCCATAACACTCGCACCCTGATTCTTGGTTGATTGTTGCTTTTGTTAGTCTGATTAGTCATTGTTTTGGAATGAGAGAAGCTTTAAAAGAATAACCCATGAACCCCGTACCCTTATTCCTGCTCGCTATATCACTGCCCCTGCTTCTTGGGGGGTGTGGGGACAAGAATGGTTTGACCTCTTTAATTCGTCTGATAAAACAGTAAAAACCTTATGAGATCAAAATATCTGTTTCAACTAACCTTGGCCGTATCTCTATCTTCCACCGTTCTGGCAGTGGATCCTCCGAAAGTGCAAATCAAACCCGCACCCCGGCTTGCAATACAACCGGTTCCGCGCCCAGTGCCCGGTGCGCGACCTTTGCCAGGACGTTTTCCTGGTCAACCTGCCAAGCCTCAACCGGTTCAGTGGGGGGAGAAACAGATAGTTGTAATCGCGACCATTATCGACATCAAACAGGGTCCTACAGCTAAGTCTTTTCCTCCCATATACAACCATACCTTAACAATGAAGATTGAAGGTGTCTTACGGGGAGATCACAAGGCTGGTAGTGATCTCACGGCAAATCATTCAGCACGCCAGCAGCAAAAACCGGTTTATCCAAAAGGTAAAGTTATTGTTGCTCTATCTAATGTGCGGGGAGGCCTTCGTGTTGAAGCCTTCGAAGAGGCTAACGAAAAGAAGCTGGATTCGATTCGGCTCGCCTGTGAGTTGCCGCTCGGCTGGAAAAGTATGAACGGAAAACTGATTTCTCCTTGGGCGGCACAAAAGGAGCGGGCCTGGCCTAAGGCGCAAAAAATTGATGCCAAGCATTTCTGTAGTGCGACAGGGCGGCCGGCTTTGCTAGTGGGTGGTGGTCTATCATACACCGTGGAAAAAGTACCGCCTTTAAAGGACATCAAATGGACCAATCCTGATGGGGATGGGGAATATAAAATTATTGTAACCAATTCAACAGCCAAGCCCATTGGAATTGACGCCTTGCGGCAACAAGGTAAGCGCATTCTTTGGAAGGAAAGCCTCGTGATTTTGTGCCAGGGTAAATCCTATGCCATTCCTGGGTCAGTGGGTCTTTTGCGTCCGACACAGCCGGTACTACTCAAACCCGGCCAAAGCGTTAGTACTGTGGTTAATGCACTTAGCTTAGAGGGTCCAAGTTGGCCGAAAGGCGGTTACCGCATTGAATTTCAGTTTTGTCTGGGTGAGCGCAGTAGTAAACAAAGCTTTTACTACATGTCCCGCCATCATGATGTAATTCGATCGGGACTTAAAAAGCAGGTGAATTAACTCGCTACTCTTCGGACGATTTATAGATCGAGTCGATTGTATTCAGTGCCGTTATGGTCCTCTCTGGGGTGTTACGACAATCATCACCTCGCGGATACCTCGAATCCAGTCGCGCAATAGAGACACCATGGCTTTGCCACCGTATCCTGTGGTATCGTCGGGTGGGAGTTCGAAGCTCTGCTTCATGGCCATGAACTGCGGTTGGGGTCGATGGATTCTGAAGAGGCTGCAGGCATCTTGATTCACCAACCCATAACTCACTAGTTCATGGATCGTGAGGGGTGAGCTATTGGTTTCCGTTATAATCTTCGGTGGATTTTGTAATTGGTCGGTTCGTGGTGGGGTGTTAGGGTTTTAAACTATGAAGAACTTCCTACTGAGCGCTATCACCATTCTCGTAGTGGGGTGTGGTGTAGAAAAAGAAATTAGGTCTTTCCGATCGCTAGAAGATCCTTTATCAAAGGTTTTAACACCCTCAGACAAACCTACTACTGAGACTAAGTCTAAATTAGATGGCGTTAATCGTGATAAAATAGAATATCGGTTAGACGATCTTTATTATCTGAAAAGTTCAGACGCTCCTTATACAGGTAAGGTTTTCGAAGAGTGGTCGGGACAGCAGAGGGTAGAAACAAACTACATTGACGGCAAGTTGGATGGGCTATCGGAGTCTTGGCATGAAAATGGGAAGAAGGCGAGTGAAGCAAACTACAAGGACGGTAAGCAGAATGGGCTATCGGTTGGATTCCATGAAAATGGACAGAAGTGGAGGGAAGTAAACTGGGAGAATGGTGAACTTGTCGAAGGTTCTGAGAAATTCTGGAACACCAAAGGCGACCCTGTTGATTCGATGAAAGAATCTTTTAAAAAATAACCCATGAACCCCTTCGCCTGTTAGTGTCACTGCCCCTGCTTCTTGGAGGTAATGCTTACCCAAAATTACGAGGGAGCATAAATGGTAGTTTTGAATCGAAGGAAATTAAACTTCAAGCCCGCTCCAATTCAAAGACCGATTAATCGGTCGCTGTGGGCTTCAATGCTTTTTTAAGAAGGATAATGATTTTCTCCATCGTTCCCGGGTTTTCCATGCGGGCGATTTCCTGGCCGTCGGACTTGAGCACCAGTGCATAGGTCTGGTTGCGCTTCACCTTGAGTCTTGTCACAAACGCGGCCCGTCCATTTTTCGTGTCCAAGTAAGCGATAATGAACTTATTGGCCAGTTTTGCGAACTCCCGGTCCGCGTTCGGGTTCTCCTCGAGGACCCGGCAATGCATGCCTCAGAACGAGTCGTATAAGTAGATGAAGATCGGTTTTCCTTGATCCTTGGCAGTCGCCAACGCCTTCGGTAAATCCGTGACGGGCTTAGCGGTCGCGGCCTCACTGGTGAACAGCACTAGTCCACAAATAACCAACATTTGAATTTGAGTCATGTTGAATTTCATCATGTCATTTTCTTTTATAACCGATGAAGGAACAGTTCACAACATCCGTTGGCCATACTTAACAGCTAGATTACGCATCGTAATCTTGAATAGTGTCACCAAGCTAAATGATCCAACGGTTCCGAACCTATACCGAAAATACTACAAAAAATGTTAACATATTATGAATGACCATCCAATCAATGAATCCATAGAACGCAAGAGAAACACATGAAAACAAGCCTACCGATGGGCATGATGATTTTAATTGTTGGATTCCTCATGTCGGTAATGCAGAATGGGCGACCCATTTATCGATGAACCTATAGAACACAAAAAAACCATGAAAAAAAACCTACTGGTGACTATGATGATTTTAATTGTTGGATCCTTCATTCCTGCTCAGGCCGGAATCAAAGAAGACGTGAAGAGTGCCATCAAAAAACTGGCAGAGAAGGGCAACTACAGTTGGACTTCGACTTCCAAACGCCCTGAACGTCCTGAGAACGCCGGGGGGGACAATAACCGGGTCCGTTCCGGACCGACCGAAGGAAAGACAGTCGGAGACATGATTTCCGTGAAGAGCAACCGTGGCGAACGCAGCTTCGAGTTCCTCATCAAGGGCGAGAAGGTAGCCATCAAGGGTGAGGACGGCTGGTCACTCATCGAGCCGAGACGAAGTAATGATGCCACGGGAACTGATGACCAAGATCGTGAACGCCGCCGCCGCGGACTCAGTTCATATCTTCGCAACTACAAAACTCCTTCCATGCGTGCAGAGGAATTCTTGGCGAAAGTCGGCAGCCTCAAGAAAGACGGTGATGCTTACTCGGGTGAGTTGACAGAAGAAGGCGCCAAGTCTCTGGTCAGTTTCTGGAGAGGTCGACCTCGAGGAGATGACGGAGGTGATGCGACCGAAAGACCCCAGCCAACAGGTGTCAAGGCGAGTGCGAAATTCTGGGTAAAGGACGGCTTCCTCACCAAATACGAATCCGTCGTTGCTGGCAAGATTACCATTAACGACACCGAGCGTGATCTCGGTCGAACCACGACAGTCGAAATAAAGGATGGAGGATCCACTAAGATCGACGTCCCCGACGATTTTAAAAATAAGCTATCGACAGATGAGAAGCCGGAATTCGAAGGGAAGAAACCGGCTGAAGAAGGGAAGCCCACAGAAAAGTAAGCAGTCCACCCTTATTAGTTGTTCTTGTGTCACTGCCCCTGCTTCTTGGGGGGGTGTGGGGAGAAGCCTGTTGCTGAGGTTAAGCCTATAGATGAACTGAAAAGAAAGCTTGAGAAAGTTAAGCTTGAGCAAGAACTCATCAAGGAACAAAAAAAGCTTGATGGGCTAAAGACAAAAGATAAGGGCGACGAGGCAGTTGCTACTTTAGGAGAATTCGAAGAAGAGGTTGAAGAAGTTGAGCAGGAATCAGTTAAATCTGTTTCCTACGAAAAAGGCGGTTAGTCAGGGTGGTAACTTTTGTTAGGAAAAGAATTGAACGGCCCTTTATATCCTATAAAATATAGGGAACGACCTGTTTGGTTATCACATCTGACGGATAAAAGCTTAATTTCCTTATATGATAGGTTTTACTTGCACAAATTAAGTACTAAATCTAACTTATTTGCCGCTCGAGCCCGTCCCTTTTGGGCTCAGCTCTTTTTTATACTAGGTAAAATGAAAGAAGAACTGCATCCTGAATATCAGCTCACTACAATTTCCTGCACATGTGGAGCAGTTTATGAAACACGCTCGACTGCGGCTGATCTGAAGGTTGGTATTTGCATGTCATGTCATCCTTTCTTTACTGGGGAACAGAGATTTGTGGATACTGCTGGTAGAGTTGAAAAATTCACCAAACGGTATGGTGGGACTCAGGCCCGGCGCCGCGGTGGCAATGCAGCAGCTGCAGAAGAAACAGAGCCCGCAGCAGAGGCTTCTGCTTAGTTATTCTTGTCAGTTCGATTGTTCTTAGGATTTTTAATCCTTAGCCGATACACTTTTGATTGAATTTGTTCTGTCGACAAGTGGCCAGTACTCGATAATTTAAACTATCTTTATGGACTTTGAACCGCTCATAGATAAGAAGAAAGAGAGGCTTGAAGAGCTTGAGGCGATCATGTCGGCTGAGGACTTCTACTCCGATCCGAAGCAGGCCGCAGAAATATCCAAAGAATACAATTACATAAAGAAGCTCTTAGAGGATTGGGATCTTTTCGCTAATTCTCGCCGACAGCTCAAAGATAACTATGAATTAGTAAAAGGGGATGATGAGGAGATGGCGGCCCTTGCTCAGGAGGAGATAGCTGAATTGGAAAGTGCTTGTGAAAAGCTCGAGTTAAATATTCAATATTTGTTGCTTCCGCAGGACAAGACTGAGGACAGGGATGCTATCGTGGAAATCCGAGCGGGGACAGGAGGAGATGAGGCGTCTCTATTTGCTGGAGATCTTTACAGAATGTATCAACGGTTCAGTGAATTGAGCGGTTGGAAATTAGAGCCGCTTGAATCTAGTCCGTCCGAGGTGGGCGGCTTCAAAGAGATTACTGTAAAGGTGTCCGGAGAAGAGGTCTTTAATCAGTTAAAATATGAGAGTGGTGTACATCGTGTCCAAAGAGTTCCTGAAACAGAAACTCAGGGACGCATTCATACTTCCACTGCTACGGTAGCAGTCATGCCTGAAGCTGAAGCCGTGGACATTGATTTGAGGCCGGACGAATTGAATATCCAAGCGACTCGTTCAGGTGGTCCTGGAGGTCAGCATGTCAACACAACGGATTCATGTATTCAGGTGACGCATTTGCCGACTGGGATAATGGTTCGTTGTCAGGACGGTAGGAGTCAAACAAAGAACAAGGAGAAAGCTTTGACTATTCTTCGTTCAAAATTGCTTGAGGCTAAGCAGAGAGAAGAAGGGGAAAAGTACTCTGAACAGCGTCGTAATCTTATAGGAAGTGGTGGGCGAGAAGAAAAAATTCGCACTTATAATTTTCCTCAGAACAGAGTCACTGATCATAGGATAGGATTGACATTGCATAATTTAGAAGGAGTCCTCGATGGGCAAGTCGAGGAGTTAGTGGAGGCGCTACAATCCTCCGAGTTGGCGGAAAGGTTGCAAGAAGCTGGCCTGAAGTAGGGTGGAATAAGAATGAAGTCCCTGCTCGAAACATTGCAGAGCGGTTCTGATTATCTGGAAGATCGAGGAATTGATGATGCTCGTCTCAATATGGAGCATATCATAGCGAAGGTACTAGGCTGTGAGCGGATTGAACTTTATCTGTCCTTTGACCGTCCAATGCAGGAGAAAGAACTAGTAGAGTTGCGTGCACTTTTGAAGAGGAGGGTCAAGGGAGAGCCTCTTCAACACATTCTTGGAACTGTAGAGTTTATGGGCCAAGATTTCATTTGTGATTCGAGGGCTTTGATTCCAAGGCCGGAGACAGAAGAATTAGTGGGTATACTCTTGAATAGGTTTTCGTCTTCATCTGAACCGGACCGAATACTTGATGTAGGATGCGGTTCTGGAGTTATTGGTATTTCTCTTGCCATAAAGTGGAAAGATTCTCATTTAACAATGATTGATTGTTCGGAGGATGCTCTATCTCTAAGTAAAGAAAACGCTATAAATTTAGAGCTGAGCGATTCAAGGATGAGTTATGTCTGTTCTGATCTTCTCAATGGTGTGACGGGCCCCTTTGATATTATTATTGCTAATCTTCCTTATGTGGATCCAGATGAAATTGACGGGCTTGAGACCGAGCTAAGTTTTGAGCCGCGGAGTGCCCTGGACGGAGGTGAGGGAGGGACTGAGCTCATTTCTCGGTTCATTTCCCAGATCTCTAATAAATTGTCTGAGCAAGGTCTTCTGGCTCTGGAGGTTGGAGAGGGGCAGACTGACTTTTTTGAGGAAGCTATTAGTAAAATAGGTTTCGGTCAGATCGAAACGTTGAAAGATCTTTCAGGAATAGAGCGTTTTATACTGGCGATGAGGTGAGAGAAGCTTCAATTTTAAATTAATGGAAAAACTTTTAGTCAGTGGCGGTTCTCGTCTTTCGGGGTCCGTGAGGATCAGCGGATCGAAGAACAGTTCATTGCCGATATTGGCAGCGACCTTGCTCAGTGAAGAACCATGTATTATCCACAATGTTCCTGATTTAAGCGATACTAATTATATGGTTCAGATACTTATTACACTCGGCGCCGAAGCTGAAATGGAGAACGGCACCGTGAAGGTTCAAGCTCGAGAAATTTCTTCTCAAGCGCCATATGATCTTGTCAGAAAGATGCGAGCTTCAGTGTGTGTTTTGGGTCCTATGCTTGCGAGGAAAGGTGAGGCCTTCGTTTCCCTTCCTGGAGGATGTGTTATAGGTGACCGTCCTATTGATTTGCATTTGAGAGGGCTTGAGGCTTTGGGCGCTGATGTAGAGGTTAAGGGAGGTGATATTAGGGTCAGTGCGCCTGAGGGTCTTAAGGGTGCGAAGATTAACATGAGAGGTCAGTATGGGTCAACTGTTCTTGGAACGGATAACGTGATGATGGCGGCAGTCTTTGCAGAAGGGACGACAATCATTGAAAGTGCTGCTGCTGAGCCTGAAGTCGAGGATTTGGCAACATTTCTTAATGCGCTAGGGGCAAGAATAGAGGGGGCCGGAACTCCGAAAATTGTAATACATGGAGTCGAATCTCTTTCCGGAGCTGAGCATGCGGTGATTCCTGACAGAATAGAAGCTGGCACTTTTATGATTGCTGGGATTATAGCCGGTGATGGAGTAGAGTTGGAGAATGTAAGGTCAGATCATTTGACCTCTCTGATTGATTCATTAAGAGGTTCAGGTCATACAGTTAATTTGCAGGATGGCGGTACAATTAATGTCTCTGCTTCTACTGATCCTAAGGCGAATGAAGTTACTACTGAACCTTATCCAGGATTTCCTACCGACATGCAGGCGCAAATGTGTGCCCTATATACTACTACTTCTGGCATATCAGTAATTACCGAGACTGTGTTTCCAAATCGGTTCATGCATGTTCCCGAATTGAAGCGCATGGGTGCTAATATAAATCTGAAGGATTCAATGGCAGTGATTCGAGGAGTTGATCAGTTAAGTGCTGCGCCCGTGATGGCCAGTGACTTGAGGGCCTCTGCGGCGTTGGTTCTTGCGGCGCTCGGAGCTGATGGTACTACGGAGATTAATAGGCTTTACCACATTGATCGAGGATATGAAAATATTGATCAGAAGCTCCGCTCGCTCGGGGCAGAACTTCATAGAGTAAATGGATGAGGGGGTTAATGAGCTTTAATCGCTTTCAGGTTCATCTGTAATTGTTGCGCTTTCCTTTAATTTCTCAATGTATGTCTTGAGTTTGGATTCCCGATGCTCGGCCTTGATGAGATCGGAAATCTCATCCCTGACCTCATCCAGAGGAATGGGTTCAGGGCAGCGACGATCCGTTAGTTTGGCAAGATGCATTCCCCACTGAGTTGAGAATACTGGACTAATTTCTCCAATCACCATTGAGAAGGTGATTAGCTCGAACTCATCCATGAGTTCTCCTCTCTTGTACCAACCTAGGTCAGCTTCCTCTTCGGGCTTGTCGCTGTGCTTGCGTACAAGCTCCATGAAGTCATCTCCTGCGCAGGCAAAGCCGCGTACCTTTCTCATCTCAATAAAAAGAATCTCTTTGTTCTCGGCCTGTTGAAGAGATTTGAAAATGTGCATTGATCGTACTTCCTCAGGAGTCATGAATGAGTCTTTCTCGTTCTTGTGGTAATCTTCAATGTCTGCATCGCTGGGTTCGGGGCAATCACCGCTGGCCTGATCGATTAGTGAATCAACACGCATACTTTCAATAATATCTTTGCGCACCTGCTCTTCGTTGCCGGGAGCGATCCCGAGCTTGAAATAAAAGGACTCTTCTCCCCCGTACTCCTCCTTCATTTTTTCGAGGTGCTGATCAACACTTTCAGGGGCAGGGACTTCGATTGTCTGTTTTGCATTTTGCGATAGGAGAACCCTTGCAATGATGTTGTCCTTTGCGTAACCCATGAATTCATCATCGCGTTCGCAGCATGAAACATTGGCCTGCTGTTCAAAATGAGACTTAATTTGGCTGAATTCAGCATCTAAGAGGCCCTCATCTACTAGTTCACCGTTGATTGTTAATGGCATTGTTTCTTGGAGAGTGATGATTTGTGGATATCTTAGTTAAATTATGCGTATAGCATTACTTACCCTAATATTGCCTTTCGTTGCAACGTGTTTGCTTAACGGACAGGAGGAATTGCCATTAAGGCTTCATGATAAGGGTCAGTCGGGGCGTGTCCAGATTGACAAAGTTCCTCTCGGTGTCAAGGAGGCCAAACCAAAGGTCCCGACAGTTGAGGAGTTGTTGGAAAAGAGCAAGAAGGGTGAAGTGGATGCTGATTCGATGTGGGTTATTATTGAGCACGCCAAAGGCAGAGGAGTAACAGCAGTCGATATCCGTAGCGATGGGAGTTGCTGGATCATGGAAAAGAAGTTACTTGGTCCTGGAAAATCTAGCCCTTACATAATTCGTTCCAGTAATGAGATACCAAGTGGGCTGAGTGAGAAAATCCTTGGTATTGCAAAACAGAAGAGCATTCTTTTTGCGGAGAGTATAGGTAGAGCCGTAGCTCCTGCAGGCGCAGAACGTGTAAAAATAGGGGTCTCTGCAAATAATGGAAGATCTGTCCATTCTTCTTCGTCAGTGCCTTTTGCTCAGTACCCTGAGGAATTCAGGGAATCCGTGGCGATGTTGATGGAGGTTACTAGGAGTTTCCCTCTCAATCGTAATGGATTGGGAGTTATTTCATCAGAGTTTGTTAATCCTAGACAAGCCAGGAGATTAACGGTGATCTCGGGACAAAAGCTCATAGCAGTTAAAGATTCCGGCAGGGATGCTAAAGAGCTTTCAGCTATCGTTGCCGCTTCCCGGATGCCTGGCCGAAGAATTGTTGTTACTGATCCTACGGAATGGCTTAGGATTATCACCTATTTAAACTACGACAGGCCAGGTTCAGAGGCTCAGGAGGGGCAATGTTTAATTTCTGTAGGAGCTCAAACTTACAGGATCTTAGTCGAACGGGCCTCTAGGTAACCTTTCCCGCCTTTGGGATTGTTCTTTCCATAAATTCGTATATTTTTAAAAAATTTTATGATTTTAATAAAATTCAAAAATTTTACAGGTATTCATGATATTAATATGAAATTGTTTTTAATTTTTTCGGCTTTTTCCCTCTCATTTGCTCTCCGTGTCATAGCCGTTGATGTGCCTAAAGGAGCTGAAAGTATAGCTCTAGCGAGCCAACCTGGTCTTTCTCCTGACGGTAAAAGCTTTGTTTTTGTTTGGGCTGGAGACATTTGGATAGCAAGTACTGAGGGAGGCAAGGCCAAAAGGTTGACCACTCACCGGGCAGAGGAAAGTTCTCCAATTATTTCTCCTGACGGAAAATCAGTCGCCTTCATCAGCCAGAGGACTGGCACTTGGCAAGTCTTTATCATGTCTGTTAATGGTGCGCAAATGAAGCAGATTACACATCATACTGAGGGCCACTTCCTCATGGATTGGTACCCTGGCGGGAAGCATCTTTTGGTCCGCTGTCGCCGCGACCATGTGGGTCCTAGTAGTGAGCGTTTTTATAAGATTAGCAGTAAGGGCCGTGGCCCAGAAGAATTGATCTTTGACGCTGCGGGGAATGAGGGAAGATTGTCTCCTGACGGAACAAAGATACTCTTTCACCGTGGAGGAACCGGGCTTTACAGGAAAGGTTATGTAGGGAGTCAGTCATCTCAGGTATGGCAATGGGATGGGAACGAGTTTACTAAACTGGTATCGGATCCTCAAGGGAGTCGTTCTCCTAGGTGGTCCGGAGACGGTAAGTCATTTTATTATATTTCCGGTAAGTCAGGGGCCTTTAACTTTCACCATAAACAATTTGAAGGAGGGCAAGAAAAGCAGCTCACGCACTTCAAGGATGATTCAGTTATGTTGCCTACTGTTTCTCGTGACGGGAAGGTATTAGTTTTTCGTTATCTGGCAGATTTTTATCGACTCGATTTAACTCAGGAAGCTGCAGAGCCAGTTAAAATTAACGTATGGAACAGGGGTCAGAGAGCAGGCCGTCAGAGCGTAGAAAAGCAAGACTTGAGGACAGTTGGTCAGGCCGTTTTCTCAAAGGATGGTCTTGAAATTGCTTTTGTTTCTGGAGGCGATTTGTGGGTCATGGATACTGTTCTTAAGGAGCCTAAGAGGGTCACAAAGACTGCAGCAGAAGAACGTGAGCCTGTTTTTTCGCCTGACGGGAAGAGTATCATTTATATTTCAGATGACGGTCGTTCGGCTAGTCTGTGCCGAGCGAAGCGTTCTGATCCAGAAAAATATTGGTGGCAGAATCAGATCTTTAATACGGAGCAACTCAGTGAAGAGAGTGAAGTTATTGAGGATATTATTTATAGCCCTGACGGCAAAAAAATATCGATGATTAAAGGCTCAGGTGATCTTTGGATATCTGATGCCGATGGGAAGAACTCTAACAAGTTAATAATTTCATGGAATGCTCCACGCTATGATTGGTCTCCTGATGGTAAATGGATAGCCTATTCCGGTTATGATAATAATTTCAATCGCGACATATGGATAGTTCCTGTCGATGGATCGAGGAAACCGTTCAACCTCTCGCGTCACCCGGACTCTGATGGTGGCGTTCGATGGTCCCCTAATGGCAAGTTATTGGCCTTTACCGGTAAGCGCTATGATACGGAGACAGATATTTATTATGTCTGGCTAAAGAAGGAGGACGAAGAGACAGGTTCGCGTGAGAGAAATCTTAATAAGGCACTGGAGACGATGAAAAAGGGCCGACCCAAACCAAAGCCGGCACCAAAATTTTCTGACAAGGAAAATGATAAACCAAAGGCTCCCGAAGAGAACCGCTTCATTAAGGCGTTGAGGATAATGTTTGACCTGCCTGCATCTGCAGAAAAGAAACCAGAGCCAGTTGCTCCGAAGCCAGAGCCTAAAGAGGAAAAGCAAGAAGAGGAAACGGGAATTGATTTTGACGGCATCACGGAGCGGATTCATCGCATATCAATTCCCGATGTTTCAGAGAGGGGGCTCTTTTGGTCTCCTGATTCCAAGAAGCTTGCCTTTTCAGCAAAGATCAAAGGTGTTGAGGGTGTTTTCTCAGTAGAATTTCCGGACAAACTCAGTTCTCCAACGCTGGTCTTATCCAAGAGCATTTCTATGCCTAGATGGTTATCTAAAGATAGTCGCATTGTTTATACGGCGGGGGGAGTGCCTGGGTCTCTTGCTAAAGGAAAGGCAGAGACTTATTCATTTAAGGTATTAACGGAAAGGGTCCCCGAAGAGCATCAACGAGTTGGGTTTCGACAGGCTTGGAGAGCAATGCGTGATGGGTTCTATGATGAATCATTAAATAACAGGGACTGGAATCTTATTCGTGAAAAATATGAAGGCATGGCTTCAACTGCAGTTGACCGATATTCTTTTAGTCGAGCCATATCAATGATGCTCGGTGAATTGAATGCTTCACATCTTGGCTTCAAGGCCATTTCAAGTAATTCATACAGGGCGCCAGGATGGCAAGATCAGACTGCGCACCTAGGGGTTATCTTTGATGCGAGTCATGAGGGGCCCGGGCTTAAGATTAAAAAAGTTCTTACCGATGGGCCGGCGTCAGAGGAAAAAGCTCAGATGAGTGAAGGTGAAATAATCATGGAAATTAATGGAGTAGAAGTCTCCTTGAGGATGGATTTGGCTGAGGTCTTGAATGGTAGATTGGATCGGGACCTGACTCTTAAGGTTCAGGGATTAGGAGATGAGCAGAAGCAAAGAGAAGTCATCATGAGGCCTTCCAGTTATTCGAAGGCCAGATCCCTTGTCGAGTCAGATAAAATCAATGATACGAGGAAGAGGGTAGAGGAACTCTCAGGTGGGCGTTTGGGGTATCTTTATGTGGCCCGTATGATGTGGAACGAGTTTCAGAAATTTGAACGTGAGATTTATGCAGAGGGGGACGGTAAAGAAGGTCTAGTAATAGATGTTAGAAATAATGGAGGTGGATTCACTGCGGACCATCTGCTCATGGTCCTAGTGCCTCCGGTCCATGCGAGTACGGTTCCACGGGGTGGAGGTTCCGGATATCCTGGAGACCGTAGAGTCTATGCTACTTGGACTAAGCCCATCGTGGTTCTTTGCAATGAGAAGAGCTTCAGTAACGCTGAGATTTTCAGTCATGCCATAAAGAATCTTAAAAGAGGTAAGCTAGTAGGGGTCCCGACTGCTGGAGGCGTTATCTCGACAGGGTCACGATCAATAATGGATCTTGGTACTATTCGAATGCCTGGAAGGGGATGGTTCCTTCCAGATGGTCAGGACATGGAGTTGAATGGAGCTGTCCCTGACCACTTGATATGGCCGCTACCTGGTGAGTTGCCTTCAGGTAACGACAAGCAGTTAGATAAGGCGGTTCAAGTTCTTCTGTCAGACGTGGAAAAAGTTGCCAAAGAATCCAAGACAAAAATGATACGTGCAAGTCAGAGGAAAGCTACTGAGGCCGAACCCAGTCAGTGAATGATTTGTTCTTTAAGAGTTCTTTGGCCAACATCTCATAGCCATGAGTTAGTGGATGGCTAGCATCAGCGTAGTGATCAGAGGGTAGTGGATCAGGTGACCAGTGATCGATCTGCATAGATTTTAGCCATTCGGATGCCTCATCCCTTAGTTGATTTAATTTTGAAGCTGTCATTTCATTGAACATATGACCGTTAAGTGGGCCTATTAGTACAAAGAGATCGTTCCTTCTTGAGAGTAATTCGGTGGATAGATTTTTGAATGCTTTCCACTGCAATGAGTTGTTCAATGATATCCAGTCAAGGCTCCTTTGGCTCCCTGACCATGGCTTGTGTCTGGAGCTGTTCACTCCACGCTCAGTGTTCTTAATGCTGATCTTTAGCTGGTCCTTAATAGAAAGTGGGTCTGCGCTCAATAGCTGATTCAGTGGATTTAAGTATGTGTTTGGATACTGATCAGGATTTGCTTCTGACTGAAGGCAAGTCCATTCTGCGGGGGATCTTTGTAAGAAATAATTTTCTTTAACGTGCTTAACAAAGGATAAGAAAGGGACACTATTTGTGGCAAACCTGCTCAGACGTTTTTCGATCGGCGCGTGGTAGCTCGGAACTTTACGAGTGATCTGAGGAATGAGTTGAGAGTGATTGAAGGTCTGTTCTTTGGGCGTGCTTAGGTCTCTCTCGGGGCTGCTCATCCAGAGAAGATTCAGGTGAAGGATCACTTTTCTTTTCTTGATAGACTTCGCATGATTTTTGATCAGTCCTTCCAGAGCCAGTGGATAGAGGCCGTTCATTCCTGCGTTAGTGAAGTCGCGGTCCGATAGATCTGACAGGAAATGAGAGAGGCTTGAATTATTATCAACAAATTCTCCCCAAATGACTGAGTCGCCTATGATTGGAATTTCTTTTTCACTTAACCGACTAGTCAATTGTGTATAGCTCCAATAATCATTGCTGAGACGATAGGGGATCCTGTAATTGCTATCGTTTATTTGCTCTGATCTTTTTGAAATGATTGGCGATCCAATGAAGATACTGGTTACGAGGATGAGGATGACGATCCATTCCTTTGGTCTTAGGAATAATGCATTTGAAGCTGTGCCTTTATTATTTTTCATTCGCATTAAAATTGAAAATAAATGAACTGATCGCCTTCCGAGGAGCAGAAGAATAGATATATAATCATGCCGATCAGTAGCGGTACCCGAATCCAATTTTCCGTGAGGATTTTTTTCATTTTAGATTCGAATATGAGCTGATAGATCCAAACGGATCCGATCATTAGCAATAGGAACAGAGGGAACTGAGGGTCGTTCCATTCGAGGGAAAAGATTTTTCTATAAACTATCAGAGCTTCATCAATTGATCTGGATCTAAAGAAAATCCATCCTGCGCATACGAGAAGAAATGTGACTGTTATCTTCACCCAACGCGGCAATCTGATTTTGGTGAATTTCACATTAGTTAAAGCTTTTTCAGCTGTGAGTCCTGCTCCGTGCACTAGTCCCCAAGCCAGAAATGTCCATGCCGCTCCGTGCCATAGTCCTGAAATGATGAAAACTGATAAAAGGTTTATGTAGGTACGTTTCGTGCCCTTTTTGTTGCCTCCTAGTGGAAAGTAAACATAGTCACGGAACCAAGTTGATAGGCTGATGTGCCATCGTGACCAGAATTCTGAGAGGCTCGCTGAGGTGTATGGATTCTTGAAGTTTAAACTTAATTTAAAGCCCATGATTCTTGCAACGCCTCTGGCCATGTCTGTGTATGCACTGAAATCAAAATATATTTGCCAAGCAAAGGCAAAGGTGGCCAGAGTCAGAGAGGCTCCGTTCGCGCTGGACGGGTCCTCGTAAACACGGTCCACGTAAAGTGCTGCATAATTGGCCAGTGCTAATTTTTTGAATAATCCGACAATAAAAAGAGATGAACCGGCGGCGATGTCTTGGCGTTTGATCTTAGGAAATTTATGAAACTGTGGAAGTAAGTTCTTGGCTCTTTCGATTGGTCCGGCCACGAGCTGAGGAAAGAATGAGACAAAGGCGGCGAACCTGATGAAGCTGGTTTCTCTTTTTATTTTGCCTCTGTAATAATCAATAGTGTAGCTCATTGACTGAAATGTGTAAAAGGAGATGCCTACGGGAAGAAGGTATTCGAGGCCGAAGGGCATGATTTCGGATGCTGGACTGAGGTTAAGCCCTGTCAGGCCATTGATATTACTGATGAAGAAGTCAGCGTACTTGAAAAATCCGAGCAGACTTAAATTGTTAAGGATGCTTATCCACAACCACAGCTTTTTTCGTGCGCCTGGTCTTTCCATTTGTCTCACGATGAAAAAGTCCAGTGACGTTGAATAAATTATCAGAGCCAGGTAGTAATAATTCCACCACCCATAAAAGAAATACGAACTACCAAGTATCCAGTGTACCCAAAAAGGTGTTTTTCTCAGCAGCATCAAACCGATCAGTACAACTGCAAAAAAGCAGAAAAATGTCCAGGTATGGAACAGCATCGCTTAAGTTTACTTTATGAGTTCATTGAGTTGTTCTTTGCTGATGTTGCGAACGCAACGGAATCCGCAATAATCAGTGAAGAAACAAGCGTCAGTGTCTCCGGTCCTTTCTCCTCTCCTGAAGCTTACACGGCACATCGCTGAAGAGGATTTCCAGGATCCGCCCCTGATGACTCTCTTTGGATCTGAAGATTTAGTTTCAGGTCCGGCAGGAGAAAGTTCGGGGGAGTTCTTATAATATTGGGGATCATAAACATCTTCGCACCATTCAGAAACGTTTCCGTAAAGATCATGTATTCCCCAGTCATTGGCTTTTTTTGTGCCGACCCTATGTGTTCTTTTTCCTGAATTGCCTTCGAACCATGAATGAAGTTTTAATTGTCTTGAGCTGCCGAAAGAATAATCTGAATCCTTGCCTGAGCGTGCTGCATATTCCCATTCTGCTTCGGTGGGTAACCTGTAACCGTTAGCGGTTTCTATGATTGGAAAACCTGGCTTAGTTTCGTCGTAATAAGGATCAAGCTCTTCCATGATAGAACGTTCGTTGCAGTAAGCTCTGGCTTCTTGCCAGCGAATTTGCTCTACTGGTTTCTTTGGGTCATCTTGCCAGTGTGAAGGGTTAGGTAGTTCTGCCTCAATGAACATGTCATGAGTCACCTCAAACTTGTCCATAATGAAGCCAGCCAATGAAACTTTATGGGCAGGAGATTCATCGTCGGCTCCGTTCTCTTTTCCCATCATGAATGTGCCTGCCGGTACGTAGACAACTTCAATCCCAGATCCTGTCTTAAGTTCAATAGTTGATTGAGTTGTTTTTTTTGTTTCCTTGCCGCACGAACTGAGGCAAAGAGTGGCTACTAATAGGAGGGTTGGAAGTTTCAATTCCTTGTTCTTATTTGGTTTGATGGAGCCAGTCAGCTTCTTTGTAGCTGAGACCGTCCTTTGATACTTGGTAGTAGTCCTTACCAGGTGAGGCAGTCTCAAAGTCAATCTCTTTACTGTTTGTAGTTGGAACTGAGAATATGTTCCAGCCCTTTGCGAAGACGCCTACCATTTCGCAGGCTCCTTGATAAGTGCTGGGCTTTGATAGGTCCCCCTTGCCATTGGGTCCTCGACTAAATGTTATGTATTTTCCTTCAGGTGACCATTCGGAATGGTAGATTTTATTTACTTTATCCCGAATCATTAGCCTCCTCTTGCCGACTTTTGGGTTATCAGAATCCAAATCAATGTCAGCGACTTCGATGGTATGATCACCGGATCCCCAAGTGATTTGATTGCCGTTCGGTTTGAGGCATGGTCGGCACCCACTGATTCCTAAGTTAATGATTTTTGAGCCGTTAGCTTCAATTAACAGGATCGCATGATTGAATCCCATTCCTGCATGAACTGTGGCAGCGATCCATTTGCCGTTACTTGAAAATGAAGGGTTGTACAAGTGGCGGATCTTGTCGCTGATCGGGTGAGGTGTGGACTCTTTGGTGCTGACATCATAGAACATGAGTCCCTTGCTGTAGTAATCGACAACGTTCCACTTCTTATATTCTTGAGGTAGCCAAACAATCTTTTTACTGTCAGGTGCCCAGCACGGCTGCCTCGCATGGTCAGATATTTTGACTCGATCAGTCCCGTCACGGCTCATTACCCATGCGCTTCGGATAGTGTTGCGACCAGTTCCCGTATCGACAAGGAAGCAGATCTTGGATCCGTCAGATGAGCACTGAGGGTAAAGTTCGTTTATTTTTGGAGTATTCGTTAGGTTCTTTTGCTCGGAACCGTCAGCACTGCTAATGAAGAGCTCCCAGTTCCCGTCATGGTAGGCTTCATGGACAATCTCATGCGTATTTTGTTCAAGTTTACTCTTGAGAGTTCCGAAAGAATTAGAAGAAGAACAACAAATAGTAGTAAGTACGATTGAAGGTAGTAGCTTTGTAAGCTTCATTATCCTTATTTTTTTTGGGGATTAATTTTGCTTTGCATACTAGCTGGAAGGCCGCTGCTCTGAAGCCATTCGGTTGCGGCTGCCCTGTCACGGCGGAAGTAAGTCTGGCCCGCATTAATGAGAGCGCCGTTGCGGGTTGACTCATCTTGTATGCTGTCTGCCCAAATCAAAGCCGACTGCGGATCTTCGTGGGCGACCTTAGAGACAAAGCCTCTTATTGCATGGTCCTTTCCTGTCGAATTAGGCATTGAGACTAGATGCTCGCTGGCAGCTTTGGGGTCACGGCCTGCCCAATGATGAAGGGCCGTCTCGAGGCCAGTGTTCGAGCCTTGGCTCTCTGGTAATGAACTTAACCACTCAGCGCTAGCGGGCGGGTCACGGTGAGCCCATGCTTCACCTACTTTGTGAATTGCGGTTGAGGAGATGTCAGAATCTATCAGAATTAGGCTAGCTGCCCATTTTGAAGCTGATTCTGGATCCGAATAAGCGAATTTTGGGAGAATAGAATGGATTGATGATTGTCGCATTCCTTCGTCAGGAAGGCTCTGAGCCCATGCTCCTGCCTCTTCAAGATTCATGCTTCGGGTCGCCTTACGTGCAACGTCATGAATCATGCGATGAGCGTCCTTGTCACCAGATTCCTTCAGGGCGCTTATGAAATTGATGGCCCTGTCAGGGTCGGTATTGGCGAGTCCCTCGACAATGCTTCTTTTCAAATGGTCTTTACTGAGTCGCTTGTCATTCAATTTATCGAGGTCGTTGAACCATGCGATGGCTTGGTCCGGGTTAGTGCTTGCCCAGCCTGTCATTGTCACATGGAGGTCACGTTCTGAGGTTTTGGTTCCATTGATAACGGCTTCGGCCCCAGCCATAGACCCCCAAACAAAATGAAAGTCGCGGAATTCTGAGCTGTTTTGATCCAAGCTTTTTATCTGTTCTCTTATCTCACGAGCATTGTCCAGCGTCATGCCCTGAAGGAGTTCATTGAATATCTGTCGCCTCTTTAGCGGATTGAGTTCTTCTCTTAGTGATTGGCCGATTCTTTTTATGCTCGTGGAGTCGAGTTTCGTTCCTGACAAGGTAGAAGAATTTAATGTAGAACTAGTGGGGTCTGCTGAATTTTTATTATTCCCTGATGATTTGGATTTTACTGATTGCCGGTTAGCTAGGCCGAGTGATGATTGAATCCGTTCTTGGGTTTGGGCCTTAGACTTGCCTGTTACTGATCCGGAGTCGCTATTAGGTCTGAGTGACAGGCCCAGAAAAAAAGTTATTATTGGAAGAAGGATCCAGATAAATTTTTGCAATGGATTTCTAGTCATTTTGTTTAACTTATATATCTCTTCAATGGATGAAAATGTGCCAATTTAAATTGTCTAATTATTTAACTTTAAACTAGATGGTTTTACAGTCACAAACTTTTTAATCAGCTTCATAATTGAGCCTATGATAGGGAATGTTCTATAAAGTGGGAAAGATGCATCCCAATAGTCCTTGTGCTCGGTAATTTTACCGGATCCATTGAAGGGGAGTCGGCTAACCCCAACAATTTCATAAGTTTTGTTACCAAATTTGTAGCGCATTTTCCAGCTCACAAAAGCGAACTCATCGGTATGTGCTGAGTGGATAGATTAAAATCGGACCCCTTTGAAAACCCTTAACAGGTCCTCAAGGATTAGTTTTAGATGGGTCAGGTTCTTCCCATCGTTTATGGGGTCTTCATATTGGACAGTCATTACTGTAAATCGTGCCCAATGATTCTAACTCATCGTGCTCATAGTTTTTAGTAAATTAATGAATTTATCTGTTATTGGTCAGTGTTAATTCTTTTACATTAAAGTTGTCAGCGTCAGCTGTTGAGGCACAGATCCTCTAAAGCTCCATTTATGTTAGGGAACTTGAAACGGAATCCTTCTTTTTCGAGTCTCGTTGATTTGCAATATCTGCCGAGAAGGATCAGTTCTGGGTCGGTTCTAAGTATGAGCTTAGCTCCAAGGCGTATGAGCCATGCGGGTGCGGGTAATCCAAGGGGGGATCGAAGTGCGCGCCTTAAAGATATCATGAAGGTGGCATATGATACAGGTTCAGGGGCCGTCGCTATATAAGTGCCATTGTATCTGTTATCTTCTATGCATTGTTGCATGAGTTCGTTCATGTCTTTTTCGTGGATCCAACTTATTCCCTGTTTGCCATTACCTGCTTTGCCGCCCAGGCCGAATTTGGCAAGGGCCTTTAGTTTTGGGAATGCACCGCCACTATTGCCAATGACGAAGCTTGTTCTTAGTATGACCTGGCGGACAGAATCGGGGGCATGTTCTTTGTATGTCTTTTCCCATGCTTCGCCAACTGTAGGAGCTAGTCCCTCGCCGAATGGTGAATCTTCAGTGCATAACTCTGTGGGCGGGTCACCATAGATGTGAGCAGTAGACATTTGAATCCATACTTTTGGTTGAGAAGAGAGTGCCTCAAGTGCTTCGCCAACAGCTTTTACTGAATTGACTCTCGAATCTAAAATTTCTGCACAGTTCTTTGGTGTTTTTCTGCAATCAACACTTCTTCCTGCAAGATTAACAACGGCAGAGGCACCTTCTAGTTCCTTGGACCAGTCGCCATTATTGATTCCGTCCCAATTCTTGTGAATCCAGGGTCCAGGGTCCGCGGGGCAGTGCCTCGACACGATGATGACTTTATAACCTTTTGAGGAAAGATGTCGTGCGAGGCTCTTGCCGAGGAATCCTGATCCTCCCGTGATTACTATTTTTTCGGACCCCTGATCCATTTGGGCTGCTATTGTTGAAGATTTTTCCATCCCTTCTTAAGAGTTATATTTAATATTTTTAGTTGGTCTTGGAAGTTTTTAAGCGATGCGATATTTGTCATTTCATTTGGGTCAGTCGTATGGTCATAAAGTTCTATATCGATCACTTTGTTGGTTTTCCATTCTCTCCACTCAGTATAGCGGTGAGTGTTTGTTCTCACGCTGTAGCCCATAATCTCACCATGACTAGTGTGCCGGTTCCTTGTCCGGTTCCGGGGAAATTGGCTGTAGGCAGCATTCTTCCACTCCTTGCCAGGATCATTCAGTAACGGAATGAAACTTGTGCCTTCAAGGCTTGGCGGTATTTTAATTTGGCAGGCCTCACAAATACTTGGATATAAATCCACCAGTTCCACAAGTCCGTTGGGCTTTGACCCTTGTTTTTTCTGCATTGGAATACTGAATATCAAAGGGACCCGAACTGAGAGTTCATAGTTGTTTGCTTTGGTCCATAAACCTTGTTCGCCTAGGTGATATCCATGGTCGCCCCATATGCATATGACAGTTTCCTTTAGTATGTTCAGATCATTCAATGTTCTTATTAGGCGGCCTACCAGTGAGTCGATATAACTGACGCAGGCGTAGTACCCGTGCCTCAGTTCCTGAGTCTTGACTTGTCCGATCATTCCGTTAGAAGGAATGTCGGTATAGCCTTCGAGTTCTTTCCAGCTCCGCGTTGCAATTTCGGGTGCATTTGTCGGATGACTTGAAGATAACGGTTCTGGAATTTGTTCTCTTTGGTACAGGTCCCAATATTTTTTTGGCGCATTGAAAGGTAAGTGAGGTTTCCTGAATCCAACTGCTAGGAAAAAGGGGGCCGATGTTTTACTGTAGCGTCTTAGAGTTTTTATAGCCGAATCGCAGACCTTTCCGTCGACATAATGATTGTCAGCAATTTCGGCACTTTCAGTAGAATCACGTTTAAGGTCATTGCCTTTAAGGTTTTTTGGTAAAGCGTAACGAAGTTTCGGATCTCTGACCTGATCGTAGAGGGGGTCTTCTGACCAGGAGGGTGGATCCTTAGAAGGTTTGCCGCCACCATGAAATATTTTGCCGATGGATCGGGTCAGGTAACCTTGATTTTTGAAATGTTGGGGGAGCGTAACTGCCTCGGGTACTGATTCACGGAAATGAACATTAAGATCCCATACCTTGGTGCTGTTTGGTCGGAGCCCGGTGAGTAAAGAAAGTCTAGAAGGGCTGCAAAGTGCCTGCTGGCAGTATGCCCTGTAAAAGGTGGTTCCTTTTTCAGCAATTTTATCAATATTTGGTGTAATTGCTGTCTTGTCTCCGTAGCATCCAAGAGTCGGTCTCAAGTCATCGATGGAGATGAAAAGAACATTTTTGCGACTCTCTCCGGTGGAGCAAGGGCTAGCACTGAATAATAGTAATGCTGCGAGACATATTCTAGGTGCGTTCACGGCTCTTCAGTATGATCGTCAGTTTTTTTTGTTTCTTCCTGCGGTTGATTCTCTGAGCTTGCTGACGGTGGGGAATTGTTATGGGGTCCAGAGAGGAACATTATGATCAGTGTGATGCCAACGATAAGGAGTGTGAGTATGATACTGGTGAGTTCGGTTGCCGGAATTTCAGTATGAGCCTTCGTTTCCTTAAGAAAGAGATTTTCATTCTTAACTTCAACTGGATCCTTAGGAGGATCGGATTGGTCAATTATGGGAAGGTCATCATTCATGGAGTTGGCATGTGTGCCGGACTATTAAAGATGAGGGTTGGCTATGATCTTGAGGTCCGTGGATGGCATACAGAACTTAACTGATCGGTTATAGGGTTGATTAATTTTGATTGGCGGATCAGTTGACCAGAAAAGGAAACTTTTTTTGTTCAGCTCTTCATCTTTCTTGGCGGTAACTGTTACAATGTCTCCGGGTCTTGGGTTCTTTGGTTCAGAGATGCCTTCGACGACAGTGAGTTTAGCGGAATCGGCTTCATATATAGGGAACAGTTCAGAATCGCTCTGAGCCGTTTTAAAAGTTGTGCGTCTAGACTTTGGGTTGTTGAACGTTCCGTTAAGAGCGACCCATCGAATGAATGGCTTATTATCTCTTGTAGCTGGTGCGGTGATGCTAACTTCTGTGCCTGGCTCAAAGAATCCGTACCGACTAGTGTCTCCAATGAATGACCTTTCACCTTTGACGGCTTCGAGGATAACGCCCCCATTAGTTTGTATTACATAATTAAATGGAGTCCCATAAGATTGAGAAAGCATCCAGGCAACTCGCATGCTTAGACCTTCATCATCATTGCCTCGCGGTCTGCTGATATGACCTCTTCCAGGTATCATTGTGAATCTTCCGTAACCCCCGCATTTGAGATGATTTTTAAATAGCGGAATTTGTTCTGAAATTTTCGAGACGTTATCGTGAGGGCAGTGCATGACCCATACCGGAGTCTTAGTTGTGTTGCATGTCTCAGGAGTTTTACCTCTATGCACTTCGTTGCAACCCCAGGCTCCGAGAGGAATCATGGCAGCTATCTTGTACCCTAAGTCTGCGCCACAACCAACGTGCCAGGTTCCTTGTCCGCCCATGCTGAATCCGGTCACGTAGACTCTATTCTCATCAATATTAACCTTAGTCATGACGTGATTTAAGAGTTGTTTGAACTTTTTAGAATTCCATCTGGCAATGGGTTTGACCGGGGCCACATGGATGTATCCGTACTGGCCATGAGCATTTCCGCTGTAGCCTGCATCGGTCCAGTTCTGATTGTCTTTGAGTCTTTGAGAAATCATGTTTCGTTTACCCTCGTTCGGGTGTTGCCTGCCTCTGCCTCCTCCGTGCAGATAGAAGAGCGCAGCATATTCACGGCTCTTATCATAGTTTTTGGGAACCCACACAGAGTACTGGTAATGGCCCCCTGGTAATTCTTCGCGGGTATAATTGTGTTGTTCGCCAGGCGTATAGTCATTACCTAAGCAATGAGCTGTTGTCATGAAGATGAAAATCGTTAGCAGTAGATGCGGTCTGAGAGTGGGAGGATTTTTTGAAGCCATGATTAAAGTGAATGATAGAAAATGAACAATGAAGAATCAATAAATCTTACACATTCAAGTTACATTGTTCTTGGTTTCCATGCTTATCTCAATTTATGTTATGTGTACATGCAGGTATTAGCCAATATTCTAGTGTCTTTTAATCATAAACTTGCACTGTTTATTTTCTTCGTTGTGCTTTCATCGAACTCTTTGGCGGGCTGGGAAAATCAGACACATATAATTTCAAAGGACGGCGCAGAGTGTGTAGTCCGCGGCTTAAAAAATGAAGCCGTCCTATTTCGACACAAGGATCCCCAGAAGTGCGTTGAATGGGGTTTGTCTAATGGGCTCAATACTATTGTTCTTGCAGGTGAGTATATTTTTGATGACCGAATTGATGTGCCGAGACCGGGCGTCACGCTCATTGTTGATGAGGGTGCCGTCTTCAAATTGAATCCGGACACTAAGCACTCAACGATCAGTTTTAGGGCTAGTAATCCAGATTACTGGGGAATGATTCCGTTCATATATAACAAAGGACACAATGACGTTAAGGTCCTTATGTTTGGAGAACTTGTAAAGTACCGTTGGGAAACAAAGGAAAGAGGCAGGCAAACCATGCCCATTATATTTGATGGTAGAAATGCGAATGGTGACTGTGGCCTTAGTGGTGGGATGATGTTAGTGACGGGGAGAGCCACTGATTCTTTTTGGTTAATTGATTCAAGTGACGTGAAAGTTCCGATCGTTGCTTTGGACACGGGTCCAGGCGCCTCCTTAGTCCTTGAGGGGTGTGAGGACTGTCCTCTTGGCATGATCGTTAATTTGGCTCTTGAGTCTGGCGGTAAGACTGGAGAAACTATTGACCTGAACTCACGAAGTATAGATATCACGATAGAACGTCTCATTGGTGAGCGGTCCTACGAGATAATCGACTGCAACGAGAGTCATGTCATCGTAGGCGAGGCTGTTTCGGTGGGGATCCCGCAGAAGCTCTTTGGACGGGGTCCCGTGTCGGGGCCCAGATTCACGGACCGAAGATCCTTCGGCACGAGATCACTTGATGTGAGGCGAACAACAGTTCTGAATGATGCGATTAAAGCGAGGCTCATTCATGAAGTTCCACCATTTCCGGAATCATTGCCTCAGTTCACAGTCAAGACGACCGTTGAGATTGACTTAAAGGGTAACAAGAAGAGGCGATACTCAAAGTCTGTTCAGATTGATCTGAGGAATTAGTCTTAAAGTGCCCAGTTCTTTATGTTTAAGCTCTTTGGTGTTGTTTTTCTTTGTGCTGTTTTCTTTGTAGAGATCACTTCAGCAGATAGCTTAAAATTAATCGATGAGAAGGATATCCCTAAGACCGTCAGGGCACTCTATGATGGTTTTGATCCAGACAAGGAACCTCTCCAAGTTAAAGTGCTAAAGGAACTTGAGCAGGACGGAGTCATAATACAAATGTTGGCCTTCACGGTCGGTAAGTTCAAAGGAGTAAAATCGAGAATTTCAGGCTTCTATGGCTATCCCAATAAAACGAAAGGAAAGATCCCGGCCCTAATTCAATTGCATGGAGGGGGGCAGAGAGCTGAGATGCGTAGTGTTAAATATGCGGCCCAGAACGGGTACGCTTGTCTTGCATTGAACTGGGGAGGAAGGACCCTAGAAGGGGGTGAAGGGCTTGAGGGTACGGACTGGGGAGCAGTCGATGCGACTCAGAAAGGTCATAATTCTCATTATGCTTCACTTATGCCGGATCCACTGACCATTGATCAGTTTGAGTCTCCCCGGAACAGTAATTGGTTTTTGATTGTCCTAGCCGGCATGCGTGGAGTGAGTTTTTTGCAAAATCAGGATGAGGTGGACGAAAAGAGAATAGGAGCGTTTGGGCATTCTATGGGAGGAAAATTAACAGTAATGCTCACTGGAGCAGACAAAAGAATTAAAGCCGCGGCTCCTTCTTGTGGAGGATGCGGTGCAGCGCCTAAACCTATTGGGCAGTGGGCGAGTTCAGGAGTGCGTCCACTAAAATCGCCGCTTTACCATCAGACCATTGATGACGCTCAATACTTAAAAGAAATTAACGTTCCAATTTTATACTTGGGTCCTACGAATGATTTTAACGGGATACTTGATTTGATGTATGCTAACTGGAAGAAGTTAAAGTCTAATGAGGTCGCGTATTCGGTAACGCCTCACATGAATCACCGCTCAATACCTGAGCATGTCATATCGTGCATGCTCTTTTTCAATGATCATCTCAAGCGGGATTTTAAATTCCCTCAAACTCCAAAGTTAGAGATTGATTATAAAGAACCGAACCAAGCTAAAGTTGCCAGGATCTTTCCTGAAATGGAAGAATTAGTTGAAAGGGTCGAAGTTTTTTATTCAGACGATCCTCACATTCTTACTCGATTCTGGAGAACGGTCAGAGCAAGAAAGGTTAACGGTCATTGGGAAGCTGACATCCCGCTAATCGGTGGGATGAAGACCCTCTATGTCTTGGCAAATATATATTATAAACTTGAGGCCAGAGTTGAGATCTACCCGTGGATGAACTCCTCACCAAAGACATTTGGTATAACTTCGGAAATGGAACTGCTGAGACCAGGAGGTGGTAATAATAAAAGCCGATCTCCTGTCCGGGTAATTGAGGCGAATTTTGATTCGTATGAAGATTGGTACAGGCTCGAGTGGAAGAATCCGAACTGGTGGAGTGCGTATACAAGAAAAATCAAAGACCCCCAACATATTGGACCAGTCGGTTCGAGGCTTGTAATGGATGTGAAATCGGACAAGGCGGGAGTCATTTTCTTTGAGCTTAAGGATAATGGTTGGAATGCTTTTCCTGGTAAGGGAAAGGGGAGCTATTATTCCAGAATCGATTTTGACGGATCCGATGATTGGCAAAAGCTTTCAGTTAGCCTTAGGGATTTTAAACCGATCGATGGAAGAACCAAATTACCGCTAATGACATGGGAAAGAGTCACTGAATTGGGCATTCGCGGACGCATCGCTGTGGAAATTAACGGAGAGAGGGTAGAACTGCCCGAAACGGCCAGTAAATATAGGTGGCCAGAGCCCAGAGAGTTTAAAAATCTCCGCTGGGAGGGGGGCAAGTACCCATCACTTTGAATTTATAGAGTTCGTCACTTTTAATGATTTTCATCTAATTAATTTCAGTACATCATCAAGAATATGAAAAATTTCCTAACTTGTTTATTATGTTGGATTTCCTTAACCTTTTACATTTCTGCAAAGCCTGAAGCATTTGAGGTAAATGATGCTCAATTTAAGGAACTTCCAGGAGGTAAGGAGGCTGATGGTATCCTTGGAGACTTTATTCTAAGGAATGACAAGGTGGAGGCTGTAATTTCGCAGAATGCTCCTTTCAGAAAAGCGAACATGGGAACCTTTTGGGGCGCTAGTGGAACGACGCAGGGTTGCTTATATGATCTTGATTTGAGGGGAGCTGATAACGATCAAATCACGATATTTGCTCCACTCGGACTCAGGGGTGGAGTATCTTATGTGAGGGTCGCGGAGGATCGTCCGGAAGGTGAGGCTGCCATTGAAACAGTTATTACTGCGGCTAAGGGTGCAGGGCTATATACTAAGCATCTTTACAGGATCCGTGAGAGCTGGAATGGAATTCTGATTACGACGTTACTGCGGAACGAAACCAAGCTCGAACGCAAGGTGAAATTAAATGACTCATGGACTAAGTTCGGCTCTGAGGGTAGGGCAGGTGATATTCGGTGGGCCGATTCAGTGGACCCCAAAGATGGTCGTGGCTATGCTTATCGGTGGGAGTGGAAAGAAGGAAAAAAACCGAGCGAAATCACATTAGCTCCTGAGCAGGAAATTACTATTGAGCGGTTCCTTGCTGTTGGATCGTCGCCGTTGTCAGCAGTCGGTGAAATCCTTAAACGGTCAGGAAATGTAGGTTCATTGAGCGGAAAGGTAGTTTCAGTAGATAATGAAAAAGTGTCAGGTATTCAGATTCTTGCCAATGTGAACGGAGGAGCTGTTAATGGTTACACTGAAGCGGACGGCTCGTTTTCTTTCTCTTTCCCCAAGGGGCAAACACATGAACTTAGTTTTAAAGATATTGGGAGGAACGAGCAGACTGAACTCTTCGATTTGAAGAATAGAGATTCGGTGCAAAAAGAAATAAAGTTATCGGCTCAAAGCGCAGTTGTTTTTAATATTAAGGATGAGCTTGGAGTGTCGATCCCATGCAAGGTTCAGTTCAATGGATCAGGCAAGACTAAGGCGCCGTACCTTGGACCGAACAATCGCGCTCATGGTTGCGTTGACCAGTATCAATCTGAGAGGGGGGACTTTCGAATCGGCGTGCCTCCAGGCACGTACAGAATTGTGGTTACGCACGGGATGGAATTCTCTCATATCGAAAGAGAGGTCACTGTGGATCCAGGGAAAAAGGTAAGTTTTAATGGTGTGCTGAAAAGGGTAGTGGACACGACGGGTTGGGTCAGTACGGACTATCACAACCATTCGACTCCTAGTGGGGATAATACCTGCGGGACAGCGGACCGCGTTATTAATATGGCCGCGGAACATTTGGAATTTGTTCCTACGACCGAGCATAACCGTATCTTTGACTGGACACCTACGATTGCGTCTCTTGGCCTTGAATCATTCATGTCAACGGTTCCTGGCATTGAATTGACTGGGTCCGGAGCTCATCTTAATGCTTTTCCCTTTAAGCCTGATCCCAAGAAGCAGGATGGAGGAGCTCCTCAATGGTCTAAGGATCCAAGGCTCACTGCAATAACGCTTCGACACTTGCAAGATTCGGATCCTGACCGTTGGGTTCATATTAATCATCCGAGCTTGGAAGAGAACTTTGTGGACTGGAACGGAGACGGGCTCATTGATGGTGGATACGCTAACCTGGGAACCATGCTTGATGGGCTCGAAACTCAGAACTATCTGCTCAATAACATTCTAGCTGGTGCGCCTTACCGCATAGATAAGAAGCTTGGTCCGGGAGGAAGAGTCAAATACATAAGGGAGTTCATTTGGTTGCAAATACTAAATCAGGGACATCGTGTTTGGGGGCTTGCTGTCAGTGATGCTCATACGGTGCATGGGAACGGTGCCGGTGGATGGAGGACCTATGTGAAAAGTTCGACTGATGATCCTTCCAAGATAGATTGGCGGGAACTTGTTAGAAATTCTAAGTCCGGACAAATGATCCTTACTAATGGCCCTTACCTCGAAGTGAGTACTTCTGAGGGAGTTCTTGCTGGAGGTGATATTAGAGCTTCTGGGGGTGAGGTAAATTTGAAGGTGAAGGTTCAATGCACTGACTGGATTGATATTGATCGAGTTCAGATATTAGTCAACGGGAGCCAGCGGAAGGATCTCAATTTTACCAGGAAAGATAATAAAGAGATGTTTTTGAATGGAAGGGTAAAGTTTGATCAGAATCTGAAAGTGAAACTGAGTCAGGACTCGCATCTGATAGTTGTTGCTTATGGTGAAGGCTTTAATCTAAGTAAGGGTTTCGGTAGCAGCCCGCAAAGCTCAATGAATCCATGCGCCTATAACAATCCAATATTTGTTGATGTTGATGGGGGGGGATTTAAGGCGAGCGGTGATACTTTGGGGTACCCTCTGCCGGTAAAGGGACTCACTGCTGACAAGGTCGCGGAACTATTAAAAAGGTAAATCAGAGATTTTTTTAAACGAAAAGATTAGGCGATGATGTTATGGACAACGTTGCCGTGAACATCGGTTAGCCTAAAGTCTCTGCCACTGTAACGATAAATAAACTTTTCGTGATTAATGCCCATGAGGTGGAATAGAGTGGCATGAAAGTCATGAATGTGAACTTTGTCTTTTTCCGCGTACCAGCCAAATTCATCGGTTGATCCATGAATTGTTTCTGGACGAGAACCTCCTCCAGCGAGACAAAGAATGTTGCCGTGCGGGTGATGCTCTCTACCGTCAGAGCCTTGACTCGTTGGTGTTCTTCCGAACTTACAGAATGCTGTCAGCTAAGAGTGGGGAGTGAATTTTTTTGTGGTTAAATATTTCAGATAAATTAAATTTCACCGGAAAGGAAACTGGTTTCAAGCGTTTTTAGCTATTTGTGAGGCATTAAATTTTTTAAAATAACGATCTTTTATAGACTTTTCTCTAAGGATATTCCCTTGCTTTGCGTTTGATAAATGAGATAATTAAACAGTTAACTAACTCGAAGATGAAAACAATTACCATTTTTCTAATTTCAATTGCGTTTGCTGCTGTGTCCGCAGGGGCTGATGTGCGTGAATTTACAAGCGCTGACGGATCCAAGACACTGAAGGCGAAGGTCCTTGATTATTCCCAGGACAAGGGAGTCGTGAAGATGCTTCGAGTTGATGGCAAGGTTATGACTTTTCCAGTCAATGCCCTAAGTGAAAAAGACGGGGAATACCTTAAGGTCTGGTACCAATCCACAATGGCAGCAAGGAAGTTGGAAGTGAGGATCAAGGACGAGGAAAAGAAAACTTCAGAGAAGAAGACAAGTAATGCTCGGGTCAGTTCTTATGATTCAAATTTTAAGTTCAATGTTCGTAACAATGGAACCAGTCCATTTGAAAACATAGAAGTTAAGTATCAGATATTTTATACAGTTGATGGAGTAAAGGGTACGAAGAGTCAGAACTTAGTTGCCAGCGGTCAGACAAACATTAGCAGTATTTTCCCAAGAACCGATCAGAACCTAACAACGGAGAAGGTTACTCTGACTAAGATTAGGCCACTTCCTGCTTCGCAGTGTGCTGGCGGGACATGACCAAACACTAAAGTCCCCCGCGCGAGTTCGCGCACCGACAGAGTCAAAGGTATCATCGCTAAGTTCTTCAAGGACGGAGAGGAATTCAAAGAGGTTGTTTATCCAAGTGGTTTCAGAGGTCAGTGGTCTTCTGAGAACCTTTCTGCTGGACTCTAAATCTTAAATCAGAGTCTATTGGAGGGCCGTTTCTATGAATGGCCACATAATTTTTGGGTAAAATCGATGCCCTGAATTACCCCACTCCATTTTCATTTTGTTGACGCCTAGCGCGAGGTACACGTCTCTGATTTTAGAGGCTGTGTTTTCCACGTCCTCCTTGCGGTGCAATCCATCACTTACTCCGTGTACGATAAGTAAGTTTCTGGGTGCTATGAGTGCTCCAAGTTCAGTCCAGTCACCCCAGTCTCGGATTCCGGGGATAGCACAACAATCGCAGTGAAAGATGAAGCCTTCGCGGCTAGTGACTGAAGTGAAGGAGCAGCTCGGCACGGCAACGCGGATTCTATTGTCTATGGCTGCAGTGTAAGCGGTCAGGACACCTCCTCCGGAATTTCCTGTCATTACGATTTTCCTTTTATCGACGAGTGGATGATCCCATGCCCAGTCAATGATCCTCTGCATATCCCATACCCTTTCTGCTGTTGGAGTTCGTCCCGAGATCAGGCAGTGCATGAATTGAGCTCTGCATGGCCTATTTCCGTGCCTTCCTTTCGGGTCGGGGACGATTAGCTCATTTGCTAGGCCACGTGTGGCTGGTGCAATTGCGATCATTCCTCTCAAAGCGGCCTGCTCAGCAATGTTACCTTCTCTTGCTATGATTTTTTCTCGATGATCTTTGTTGAGGTAAGCGCCCGAATACGAGTGAAGGCCCTCGGCGTCATGTCCGTGAGGACAAATAACAAGAGGAAGTCTTTTAGTATTGTCCGTGTTTGATGGGACTAGGAGATAGAATGGAACGTTGATGCCAGGTTCAGTTTCGATCATGTAAAGGGTCCGTGTGAATTTTTCTCCGACCCTCTCCTTCTTTTTGATCTGGACTGAAGGTTTATGTCCCTTTAATTCAACGGACATCTTCTTGAGTCCGATCAATTTTATGAGTGCGGTCCTTGCTACGTTCTGCCAATCTTTGAAATCTTTATCTCTGATGTATTTATATTTTTGATCACCTTTCTGAATTCGTTTCAAATAGTTCGAAATATTCTCAGGATAAGAAACAAAGGGCTTGTCCTGAGAGGGGGCAGTTATTGAGCTTAACAGTAAAAATACTATAAGAATGATAGGGACTTTTATTACCTTGTTCATATATCAATATAATGTTCTTTCAGTTGCTGAGCGCGAGGCTTTTTATCATTGACCGAGCCTTGCATTTTTCTGGATAATACAAAAAACGGAAAACTCCTGCAGTAATCTAGCTTTACACACGTCGTTAGTTGAAAAACCAATGGCAACGTGCTTCGGCGATCCGCCGTGGTGAGATGAATGTAACCTACGAACTTTGTCCTTATGGAAACAGCGTTTTCCATAAGAACATTATTAATTTGCTGTTTGAAATTTCTTTGAAATTTCTTAGCAGTAAATTAATGACCAGTTCTCCGGTGTAGGTTCTGCGGGAGTTTTACCGTTTCAATTAATTAAGCCTTCTCGATCATGGCTTGAAGAGCGAAGAATCCCTGCAGCTCACTCTCGCTTTTGACTAGGGTGCTTTTGCTGATTGCTTTCGTGATTCCGTTTGTCTTGATATCGTGTTTGATTGCTCGGATCTTACGCCTCAAAGATCTCGGCAGCAGGACCCGTTCATTCACGTGGAGCCCTGTCACTTTTTGTTGAGTGTTTCGGCCCATTAGTTTCGTTTTCTCTTCAGCGAGCTGGTAATTTGATGTGAATAATGTTTTGCGAACGCTTTCAATAATTTGATCAGGTAATTCATTCCCGGAAAATGTCATATCGTCGGCATAACGCGTGTAACTTAGTGAATGGGAGAGGGCAAAGTCCTTTAGCTCTAGATCACATTCGTAGAACGCTAGGTTAGCTAGGTGCGGGCTCGTTGGTGCTCCTTGAGGGAGGGTTCCGTCAAGGCAGCATAACTGTGAAATTAAATTCGGATCTATTCGTAATTTTTCGTAAGTCAGTGATTTTCTCACCATGTCCTGCGTTGTGCTTGGGAAGAAGTCTTTCACGTCGAAGGATATGACCCAGTTCTTCTTGCAGTGAGGTCGCGCGTTACTGAGGATTGACTTACCTGGGTAAAATCCATGCGCGTCAGGATGGGGGCTTACCTTGTATAGAATTCTTTGTAGGACTATTTTCTGGATTGTTTTCAGTTTTGGGTCTGGCGCGTTGATCCAGCGTGGCCTTTTATGAGTTCTGCGAATGGGGAACTTCCGGTAATGTGACTCGATGTCGATAAGTATGGAGTGAATAGTTTCTTCACTAACATCAATCCTTGATCCAAGATCTTGGATAGAGGCACTTGTTTGTGAGGTCATTCGATGAGGCCAAATTTTCTTTCAAAGCTGGGAGTGGCCTTGAAGTTGACTCTGTTCCCTTTTATAAAAGTACCACGCTTTGCAAAATTGACTTTCTCATTGGATTTTATCGCGGAAAGAGTGGCTTGAAATAGGAAATTGAGGAGCACGTGAACTTCCTTCAAGGGGATCTCAGTCTTTTCATGGATGGACACTGAGATTCTTCTTTTTGATGAGAGCCTAGAATGTCCTTTGCCTGTCCAATTCTCGATCCACTGGGTCGATGGCGGATCGAATGGTGGTGAGGGTAATGATTCCAGATTAATGGAAGGGCTCAGTGAGAAGTTGATGCGTGCTTTTGTCCGCTCGCTCTTTGTCCATTTGCCCTCCTTGTCTCGATAAATGAATTGTGATTTAAAGAATTTCATCTTCCCAACTTTTTGTTTCTGGATGAAAGTCTTCGATCTCGGCTTTAGTATGAAGGTGCCGAACTTAGGAATTTGCAGGCAATGCGTATCCTTTCTCCAGTTACCGCTATGATTGCTCACATAGTCCCAAAATTCATCCATGACCCGGGTAGCAGTTTCGATGCTGAGGTCCGTCATCTTAGCCATACTATCAATGATCTGAGCGCTGGAGGATTTAAGGGATTTACCGTTTTGCAGACTCTTAATGGACGATGCCGGAAAAGTCGTCTGGTTCTTATCTGATGTTGTGATTCCTGTCATCTCCTCTCATAACATTACAAAAAGATTCCGCTTCGAATACAAGATTGAAATTGGAATTGATTTAGCTGTTATGGGGTATTTTTAGTTACTCCCCAAACTTTTTCTACCATGTGGTATGCTTTTGGGTCGTATTCTTTGAGTTCTTTTCTGTTGTGAGGGAACCAATCATTCTTGCCGAAATAGGCTTCGGTGACTTCAGCAAAGTATTCTTCTTTGTTTGTTGCTGCGTAGGCTTTGACTTTCTTATTCTTGATTTTTCTGTCTGGAACTTTGAGATAAAGGCCGCGTGCCATGGCGCTTCCATACGCTTTCTTTATCTCAGGATTACTGAGGCCTAATTTTACATTGTGGTAGGCGTGTGCCAGTTCGTGAAGCATTGTCATCGGCCCCCACTCGAAAATTTTATGGTCCAGTAGTGCGGCCCTTGGATTGATGATGTGTACTCCGGGTGCCATGTGTGGATTGAGGTCGTGAACTCTGAGCCAGGTCTTGTCACGATGAAATGGAATGACTCCTCGCTCATTTTTTCGCATTGGATAAGTCGGTTCATTGCTTGCCCATATAGGAATTGTTTGGAGAAATTTAATGGCATCGGATGGAACGATCTTAATGAATCGTTCTATTCCTTCCCTCACTTCCTTCAATATGACGTCGTTGAGTGCTTTGTCTTTGCTGATTGATTTTTCAATGTACAGATCCCATCCGAGGACCTGAACCTTTTCGTAATTCCATACTTTCTTTCCGTCCTTGTAGGTGACTGATTCTCCATGCCCTGATGACAGTGAGAGTGACATGAATATTGCTACGAGTGCCGTTGTAATGAGATTGATTTTTAACTTCATCAACTTTGAATTATTAGTGAGTATCCTTAGTTCGCGTGGGGAAACTTGGGTCCGATCCGCAGTGATATTTCCTCTAGTGAAGTGACGCCTTCGTGGGCCTTGTCGAGTGCATTATCAACGAGCGGTACAAACCCTTGATCCTTTGCCATATTATTTAATTCAGCGACTGAGGTTCCGTTGCTTATAGCTGTACTGATTTCCTCATTAGGGAAGAAGAGCTCATAAATGCCAATCATTCCTTTGTATCCTAAACCGTTGCAAGATTCACACCCCTTTCCGTGATAGTGCTGTACGTTTTCCTTCTTATCGTAGAACAAGGACAGCATCTCATCGGTTTGTGTTTGCTCTTCTTTGCATTCTTCGCAAATCCTCCTAATCAATCTTTGTCCAATTGAACCTAGAAGATTATCTGAAATATAATCGTCCGGAATCTCCAGATTACGTAACCGTGACACTGTGCCGATAGCGCTTCGGGTGTGAAGACTGCTCAGAACGAGGTGACCAGTCGTTGAGGCTTTGATTGCGATTTCAGCTGTTTCTGCATCACGAATCTCGCCGACCAGAATGATGTCTGGATTTTGTCTGAGGAAAGATCTGATGTAATCCGAGAAGTCCATGAATTCGTCAATGCTCTTCTGATTTACTTTGTCCATTTCATATTCGACAGGATCCTCAGCCGTCATGATCTTGAGACCCCTGTTAACTAGGCTCTGAACGGTCGCGTAGAGTGTTGAGGTCTTACCTGAGCTCGTTGGTCCTGTAGTGAGGATCAGGCCATTAGGGTAGTTAACGAGTCTCTTGTATGAGTTGAGAATGTTTGAGGGCATTCCCAGTTCATTTATATCCAAGATGAATCTTTTAGAATCGAGGACCCTGATCACAGCTTCTTGACCGTGATTGCCTGGAACGATTGAGACTCTGAAGTCTACTTTTCTGGAGTTTCCCTCGTCATCATATAGAGCAGAGAATCTCCCGTCCTGACTCTTTCTTCTTTCTAGATGATCTAGGTCACATACGATTTTAAGGCAGGCGATGACTCTCTGGATATTTGATGGAGAAAGTGAAGTCGTTACTTGATGCAGAGTGCCATCGATCCTCAGTCGCATGTCCACATCTTCATTGTAATTTTCGATATGGATGTCTGAGGCTCTCCTTTGGAGGGCGATACTCAATATATCTTGAAGTATGAGGTTTGGCTTGCGGTCCTTAGAAAAGTCAATCTCTGATGAGCTGTTCAACTGAAGATTGGTTCCTGCACTTGAGTCAGCTTCAATATTATATATCTGAGAGAGTGCCTTGCTTATTTCATAAGCGTTAAGTTGAACGGGTTCGACTTTCTTTCCGATAATTTCTTGTGCTTTGGCTATGAGGTCTTGGTCTTTTCTGTCTAGAACGCCTATTCTTATGTTTTGCGCGTCCTTAGCGGATGGATCATCGAGTAATGCAATGTGATTTGATGTGCAGAAATCCTCAGGCAAAAATGATGAGAGGGCCGGGCTAATGTCAAAGAGTGATAGTTCACTGAACTCGGGGACGTTATTTTTATTGGCGGTCATGAAATCTTTCCTGTTAATGGTTTAATATTTAAACCTAATTGCGGAGCCTCACTATTATAAATGTTAATTTGTTTTATAATATATTTATGGCAGTTGAAGTTAGAGTTGGGAGAGTTGTCAGGACTGGATGATCAGAGGTGACTCGTCAATGGCGTTGCGTCCGGATTTTCTGAACGGCCTGGGCAAAGGTTGGGGGATTCCTTTGTCATCAATCGTTCTGCAATAAACCGTATACTCTCCCGGCTCAATGTCTTCGAGTACTGTTGCCCAGTGTGCGATTGTGTAGCGCATGGGCCAGTGCTTTGGTTTCCCTTTTTCCGTGAAAAATCTCACGTTCTTAGGCAATTTCCCTTCGGGGAGCTCTCCTCCCCAGTCGTTCGGAGCGGGTAGGATCTTTGCGTCTTTCCAAGGCGCTTTTGTGAAGTAAGGATCTTCTTTTGGCCACTCTTTGTTTTTCGGTTTGATCCATACCTGAACCTTACTTAGTCCACCGACTCCGACCTGTGCTACCCCGGTCACTGGAACGGTCTGACCTTTCTTAGCTGTGTCCGGTTTATGGATAAATAGGCTCATCGTTTTCATCCAACTGTCGATGTCATTATTTCCATCAGCGTAAGTGTCGTTCGCGGCGGGTTCATTAGTGAGAAATACTGATTTTAACCATTTTACGGATTTGAATCCGTAAGCTTCAGGGACAATCATGCGGACTGGGCCTCCACGCTTTCCGCTTAACCATTGTCCATTCAATTTGTAGCAAAGAATGACGGGGTGGTCTCCGGGAGGGTCTTCAAGTATTCGGCCAATAGGTAACGAGCTTTGGAACTTTTGTTTTGGGTCATTGTTGTGATGACCATAATAGAATGCGCGGCGAATATTTTCTTTGGGTTTTGATTTCCAGATCACATCGCGTAGAGGGACGCCTTCCCACAACCCCATGCCTAGGGGTGTTTGCATGTTGTTGCAGGTCATGACTTTTAAGAACTTCACCGATTTCTCGTCAGCTAACTTCATGAGATCTTTAAAAGACAGAGCAGTATTTATTTCCCGAGACATTGGACTTTCAACCTTAGTGTTGCTGTCCGGATCAGGAATGATGTCGAGGCGCCATGTTTTGCGTTCCATGCCGATTTTAAGACGCTCTTCTAGGGGCAATTTGTAGGGAAGGGGGTTCCCTCTTTCCACGGTTTCAAATTCTTTACTTGGAGTCAGGTATTCTGAGTCTGGATCATCGGCCGGTGAGCTCTTTGGATCATTGGCCTTAAGTGATTCTGCTGTTATTGCTGCGGCTCCACTGAGGCCCAGCCCTATCAGGTATCGACGCGTGACCTGGTTATGCTGGTTATAGATTTCAGGTGAGATGTTCGGCCTTTTCATTGGAGAAGGGGATACTAGTGTCCAATGATTCACTGAGAAGAGATTCAATGTAAAGGAAATGTTGATCAGGTCCTCTTGAGCGCGTCTTGCATTGAATCGATTCGATTGATTGGTTTATTATCAATTATATGGATTCCTTTGTAATTAATGAATAAAGAAAAGACAGGGCTAATTGGATTGGACTTGGTTCGTACTGCAGTTAACGAGAGATTAATTGAGTCCTGATTGCAAGTGGTCGGCTATGATGTCCGGACCGTGTCTATGTACAGATGACGAAGGAATTCTTGCCGGGCATTACCGAGTTTCCTGGGTCTTTTCATTGTGACCCTCCTGGCAGGAATGATGAGGTCATTCTAGAGCCCTGAACATTACCTGTGGGTACATTGCCTTCGACAAGAAAGAAGTGGTTTACGAATATAAATTTTGAGATTTTGTGCGCCGTCAAGAATGTCATATATAGGTTTTGGCCTCTCATGGCTTGCAGTTGCTTTTATGGCATTCGGGTTCATGTACATGCTAAAGCCGTGATTAGGTGTAAGTATTTGACTCTCAATATTTAGCACCACTTTGAACGGATTTCAGTGATGTTTTAGGCTCAAGACACTTTGGAATTTTCCTGAAAACCTCCACGAAATCAGGAAAATAACCAAAGCGTCTTAACCTTAAACTAAGAACGGTATAACAATACAATAATCAGATGAACCCAGTGTTAATTCTGTCTTCTCGAGAGTATTTAAAATGCCTTGAGACATAGATTTTTGTGGAACTTTTGTTATATTTGGTAAAATTTTACTTATTTTTTCAGTTTGAGGACTCGGACATACTGGTGCATACGTTCAAATGAGATGATGCTTTCTCTTTAGGAGGGGTGGCAGAGCGGTTGAATGCACCAGTCTTGAAAACTGGCAGGCTGAAAGGTCTCGTGGGTTCGAATCCCACCCCCTCCGCCATCGAATTAGTTAAATTCTCAAGAGTCGAAGATCACGGTTGATTCAAGGCTTTGAATTGTTGATAGTTTTTTATGTCCGAATTTGTTGATAAAGTCGTAGTTGTTACCGGAGCCGGGCGTGGCATTGGCAACGGTATAGCAAAGCGCTTGGCTTCGAAGGGTGCTAAGGTCGCGGCATTGAGTCGTTCAATAGAAAATGCGCAGTCATGTGCTGATGCGTTGAACGCTGAATTTCCTGAATCTTCTAAACCTTATTCGGTCGACGTTTCTGATTTTGATGCGATGGCTGAAGTGGGGAAAAATGTTTTATCCGATTTTGGCAAAGTTGACGTGCTCGTTAATAATGCTGGTGTCACTCGTGACAATCTTATGCTTAGAATGTCTGAGGAGGAATGGGACCTTGTCATTAATACAAATCTCAAAGGAGCATTTAATTCTGTTAAAGCATTTCAGCGGAGCCTTTTAAAACAGAACGGAGCACGCATCATAAACATTTCATCAGTGATTGGTCTGATAGGAAATGCGGGACAAGCGAATTATGCAGCGAGTAAGGCTGCCCTCATAGGATTGACCAAATCTCTTGCGCGAGAATTTGCTAGTCGAGCAGTGACGGTCAATGCGATTGCTCCGGGATTTATTGTAACAGATATGACTGATGCGCTTTCCGAAGAATTGCGCGAAGGGATCAAGGCTAAAGTGCCGTTAGGTTCTTTGGGCGAAGTTGATGATGTCGCCGCTGCAGTTGAATATCTTGCCGGTGAGGGTGGACGCTATGTTACGGGGCAGGTGCTTATCGTTGACGGTGGTATGGTTATTTAAAGCTTTTTATTATGCAGTTCATAGAGTCTTCTGACTTTGTAGGTGATGCGGTTAATATTATCGCTTCCGCGCTTTCTGGTGAGAGTAATCGACCATATAGGATTTCCCTTTGCGGAGGAAGTACTCCTGAGCCTGTGTATCAAGCTTTAGCCGAAGTCCAGTTAGACTGGAGTAACATTGAAATTACCTTTGGTGATGAGAGGTGCGTTCCTCCGGACCATGAGGACAGTAATTTCAAGATGGCAAGTGGTTCTTTACTTAATAAGGTTTCTTTGAATGAGATGAATATTTTGCGAATTAGAGGTGAACTCGATCCTGTCGATGCGGCTAGAGAGTACGAGGATTCTTTGCGACAAAGGTCAGAAACAGGAATTTATACGCATGACCTAATTCTTTTAGGCATGGGAGAGGATGGACACACCGCGTCACTTTTCCCGGGGACCAGTGCCCTCAATGAGAGTGATCGTTGGGTCGTTTCTAATCATGTCCCACAGAAGGAGGAGAGCAGAATTACTTTCACTTATCCAATAATTAATGCGGCTCGAAAAATTTTATTTCTGATCAGAGGTGAGGATAAGAGGAGGATCGTTGATCATGTGCTTTCGGGGGAGTCTGATTTGCCGGTCTCATTGGTTGACCCTGAGGAAGGTTCAGTGATCTGGCTCCTTGATTAATTTTTAGGCTGATAGAGTTCGTTCTCATCGATAAAGTCCTTCACTTGTGGATTCAAAAGAGATGATGTTGATGGATCAGTTCTGAGGACCTCTCGTACTGAGGTGCTGGAAGCTTCGTGGTGAAAGTCAATGAAGATGCTCCTAAAATCCTTCTTCGGTGCCGGGTCGTGGTCTTCTCTTGGAAAGACAACGAAGGTGAGATCTTTTGAAAGTTTTTCAGGTTCTGCCCAGGTCTCAATCTTTTGCCACTGATCATTACCGATGATCCAGAAAATTTCCGATTGTGGAAATTCATTTCTGAAGTGATCGGCCGCTACCCATGAGTAAGAGGGTGATGGTCGGTCAATCTCCCATCGTGACACATCGATCCATTCGTGTTCTTTAGTTGCGATCTTAAGCATTTCTAGTCTCTGATCGGGAGAAGCTGAAGGGACATTATTTTTATGGGGAGACTTTAGGCAGGGAAGAAAAATGATCTTATCGAGACCGATCGCTGATTTTGACTCTGTTGCGAGGCCGACATGACCAAGGTGCACTGGATCAAAGCTTCCCCCAAAAATTGCGATTTTAGATTTAACTGGCATTGCCTACTTTAGGCAATGTGTTGGTAATTCTCTTTGAGGTCAATAAACGTCTCTCCTGTACCGTTTATTGGCTTTCATTTGGCTAACATATTCTGCGGCCTCGTCTTCAGACTTGCCTCCGTGATCCATAATTATCTGATGCAGTGCCTTATCAACGTCTGGAGCCATTCTTTCAGCGTCTCCGCAAACGTAAAATATTGCTCCCCTTTCTAGGTACGACCAGAAGTGGACTCCTTCCTCAATGATTTTGTGCTGGACGTAGACCTTCTCGTCCTGGTCTCTTGACCAGGCAGTTGAAACTTTACTGAGCGTGCCATCCTCTAAGAACTTTTCCCATTCGTCTTTGTAGAAGTAGCAGGTCTGTTCATGAATTTCGCCAAATATTAACCATGCATCGCCCTTGGCGCTAGTTTCCTTGCGCTCTTGAAGGAATGCCCTGAATGGAGCGATCCCTGTTCCCGGTCCGCACATGATGATGGGGACATCCTCGTCCGGCTCGGGTAGGCGGAACCCTTTCCCTGGGGTGATAAAACAGGGAATGTCAGAATTCTCAACGGCTCTTTCTGATATCCAGCTAGAGCATACGCCTTGGCGTTTTCTGTCATGACTCTCGTACTCAACTACAGCGACAGTCAGATCTACTCTGTCAGGATGGTAAGCTAAGCTGGAAGCGATAGAGTAGAGTCGAACATTTAGTTTCTTGAGTAGACTGACAAATTCTGATGCTTCGAATTTTGCCTCTGGATTGGCTTGGAGAATGTCAATGATGTCACGTCCCCATAAATGATCTGCTAGATCTTTCTTTTTTTCAGGATCAAGAAGTGAAGAGAGTTCTACGTTTTCAGTTTTCTCCGCGATCGATCTTAGTAATTTTTTGTCAGGAGTTGTGATGATGTAGTTCTCAACTAAGGCCCTTGTCAGTGTGGTCTCTTCCTTTGCTGGGTTGAGTACAGTTTCATCGCCTGAGAAACCGAGAGTCTCAATTAACTCGTTGGCCAGAGTCGGGTCATTCTGGGCGAGGAGGGCAAGAGAATCGCCGGGAGTAAAACTGAGTCCTGATCCGAGGAGATCAATTTCAAGGTGCCATGTCCTTTTGGTTTCACAGCCTTCGGTGAGTAGTTTTTTACTACTGATCCTTGCTAATAATGGGTTCTTCCGATTGAAAACGGGGGGTAGCGGTTCAGTCATAATACAATGATTATTTATCAATTAAAATAATTTATCATTGTGTATACAGCTTTTTTGCAAAGGACAGAAGCTTAAAGAATTTGATTTATAAAACGCTCAGTGTCGAATGTTTCAAAATCACTAACTTCTTCTCCAAGACCAATGAAGCGAGTCGCTATTCCAAGCTCATTTGCTATTGAGGCGACGATGCCTCCCTTGCCGCTCCCGTCCATTTTTGTCACAATTAAACCAGTAAGATCAGTGGTGGCATGAAATTCCTTTGCTTGGGAAAGAGCATTTGATCCGGTAGTGGCATCAACGACAAGGAGAACTTCGTGAGGCGCATTTTCGTTCATTTTGGATAATGTCCTCTTAATCTTTTTAAGTTCCTCCATCAAATTGTGCCTAGTGTGGAGTCTTCCGGCAGTATCACATATTAAGAAATCTGCATCCGCATCGATTGCTGCAGAATGAGCGTCAAAGCATACTGAGGACGGATCCGTTTTGTATTCACCTTTGATGAGTGGGACATCGATTCGAGTTGCCCAAATTTCTAACTGTTCGATTGCCGCTGCGCGGAAAGTGTCCGCGGCAGCGAGGATGACGCTGTGCCCCTTGGACTTTAATAGGCCTGCAAGCTTTGCGCTGGATGTGGTCTTTCCTGTGCCATTCACGCCAACGACAAGGATGACTTTGGGGCCTTCTTCGGAAGTGGTAATGTCAATTGAGTCAGTGGGGAGGATCGAGCGAATCTCACTGCGGCAAGCGTCGATGATGTCCTCGGGATTAATTGATTTTCTTTTTTCCTGGAGCACGTCCATTATTTGCATGGACAATTGAACGCCGAGGTCACCGGATATGAGGGTTTCTTCTAGTTCGTCCCAGTCAAATTTTTCGCGGGAAAACTTATTGAGGATCCTTTTAAATAATCCAGCCATATCTAATTCAAAATTGTCTTGCTAGCGGAGTGGTCGGTCGAGCTTGTCCTTCATTTTGTCCAGAACGCCGTTCACGAAACTTCCTGAATCTTCTGTTCCAAACCTTTTAGAGATTTCGATTGCTTCATTAATGCATACGATTGGAGGCGCGTCATCTAGGTAGAACATCTCGTAAGTGGCAAGGCGAAGAACGTTTCTGTCAATGGTTGAGAGGCGCTTAAGTTCAAAGTTCTCCAGTTCAGGTTCTAGCTTCTTATCGATTTCTTCTAGCTTATCAAGCATACCTGATAGCAATTCTTTGGCGAACTTCTTGGCGCCTGCCGGAGCTATGCAAATGGAGAAGAATGCGTCAAAATCATCTGGCCCAAGTTCCTTATTGATGTCACGATTGAAAAGGAACTGTATTGCGGCTTCTCTGCCGTCCCTTCTTTTACCCATTACTAGTGCTGGTCTTGCGATCCTTTATCGCGTTCAAGCTGGAAAAGAGTTCTGCCATAGTGACTGCTGATCTGGCTGCATTCTTGCCTCTGTTCTTATCTCCTTGGCATCTTTCTATGGCCTGCTCACGGTTTTCCGTGAGTAACACTTCATGGATGATAGGGATGTTGTTCGCTAAGGCCAGGTTCTGAAGAGCAGTTGTCACTGATGATCCAACGAGCTCAGCGTGATCTGTTTCACCTTTAATTATGACTCCTAGAGCGATGATCGCATCGTTCGGATTATTTTCGATTAAGTGTTTAGCGCATACCGGAATTTCAAAGGCGCCGGGCACTCTGTACACGGGCACAGTGAGGCTTGGCATTATGCGTCTGAGCTCTTCGATAGTGGAATTGAGCAACGAGTTGATCAGTTCTTCGTTGTAGAGGCTCGCGACGATACTGATGGTGCGTCTTGTGCCTAGAGATCTTGGTTTTGGTGCGAGTGGGTTAGAGGACATCGAAATTGGAGTTAGATAGAGTTGGTTTTATAAATCGTGGCCAAGTTTTTCACGTTTGGTATCTAAATATTTTTTGTTGTGAGGTGTGGGGCTCTGCTTAATTGGTATTTGCTCTATAATTTCTAATTTGTGGGCGTTTAGTCCAATAACTTTTTTGGGATTGTTGGTCATGAGGCGAATCTTACGTACCCCCAAATCGTATAGGATCTGGGCACCGATACCATAGTCGCGGAGGTCACTAGGGAATCCAAGTTTTTCATTAGCTTCTACTGTGTCGTAGCCTTCTTCCTGTAGCTTGTATGCGTGTATCTTTGCTTTAAGTCCGATCCCTCTGCCTTCTTGCCTCATATATAGTAATATTCCGTTCTTTTCCTGCGATATCCTTTCCATGGCAACGTTCAGCTGGCCACCGCAATCACATCGTTGTGATCCAAAGACGTCGCCCGTCAAGCATTCGCTATGAACTCGAACAATGACGGCCTTGTCCGGATTAATTTCACCCCTGACCAGTGCAAGATGTGTTTCTTCACCATAAGTGGATTGATACATATGAAGATTGAAGTCACCCCATCTGGTAGGAAGATTAATTGATTCAAGATGTTCAACGAGTCGCTCGCGCTTCCTTCGGTATTGGATGAGGCTTTCTATTGTGCCAATCTTTAGCCCGTGAACTTTTGCAATTTTTGTAAGATCTGATAGGCGGGCCATGCTGCCATCATCATTTAATATTTCGCATATGACAGCGGCTTCATTGTGTCCGGCCAAACGGGAAAGATCAGTTGCTGCTTCTGTATGTCCTGCTCGTCTTAGGACTCCTCCTGGCTTTGCTAGGAGAGGAAATATGTGGCCGGGCTGTACAAGGTCCTCGCCAATCGTGGCATCATCAGCGAGCAATTTGATGGTTTTGGCCCTATCTGACGCGCTGATTCCTGTTGTGATACCTCTCGCTGCATCTACAGAAACAGTGAAATTTGTATTAAATGATTCTCTATTATTAGGAACCATCATAGGCAGTTCGAGTCGTAATGCGACTGACTCAGTGATAGGAGCACAAATTAAGCCGCGTCCAATTTTTGTCATAAAATTGACAATTTCAGGTGTAATGCATTGAGCGGAAACGATTAAGTCACCTTCATTTTCGCGATCTGCGTCATCCGTGATGATGACCATTTTGCCGTCCCTTATATCGGAGACGATATCTTCGACCGGGCTGAAGGGGGATTCGTTGTTCATATGAAATTAGCGGGACTATAGCATCAATTTAAGAGTTGTGCTGAATCTCTGCATTCTGAAAAAAATCTTTTTTATGTGAGGTTAAGGGTTTATCTTAATTTATCACATGAAAACCTACAAACGGCGCATTTCCCCGCTAGCCGCGCCTCTTTCGCTGCTCGCAATTTATTTTTTAATTACCTCACATCTTCTTGCTGATTTTTCCATTACAGAAATTAAGGCAGTGGCTGAGCTTACTGGTCTCGATGATGATGGAGAACCTTCGGACTGGATCGAAATAACCAACACGGGTAATGCTAGCGCTTCCCTCAAGGGCTATTATCTGACAAATAACTCGGATAATTTGACGCGTTGGCAGTTTCCTGATGTCACAATAAGAGGAGGTAGAAGTATTGTGATTTTTGCTTCGGCGAAGAACCGTCAGGACCCAAGCTCTTCGCTTCATGCCAGTTTTACTCTTGATAGGAAGGGTGACTATTTAGGTTTGATCACTCCTGACGGAAAGACAGTCGAGTCAGACTTTGCTGAGGGTTATCCTGAGCAGTACCCCGGTTCATCTTACGGTTATGGGACCTCCGGTCTAGTCAATAGGCAGGTCCTAGTTGCTAAGGATGCCACAGTTAATTATTTTATCCCGACCGATGATTCCTTAGGTGATCGATGGAAAGAAGCCTCGCCGGGATTTGATGATTCCGAATGGACATCTGCTGCACATCCTGTCGGTTTTGAATCTAGGGGAGGTACTTTGGAACCACTTATAGCAACCGACATATCAGGGAATATGAAGGGGGTTAATGCTAGTGGTTATTTCCGTTTCCCGTTTGTTTTTGATGATGTTGATAAGAAAATCGTTTCAGCTCAACTGGCCGTTACCATTGATGATGGGTACGTGGCATATTTAAATGGCCAGGAACTTGCGAGTATAAATGTGCCTGTTCCTGTAACCTTTGTCTCGAGAGCTACAGCTTCGCGTCTTGATAGTCAGGTCATCAGGGGTCCTGAAACTGAGGACATATCCTCAAAGGCAGGATCCATCGTTGGTGGGAATAATATTCTGGCTGTTCAGGCGATGAACAGGTCCGCTAGCGGATCTGACTTTGTAATTGGTGTTGAACTGTTAGCTGAGGTGCAGGACACGAGCGGTGGTGCGCAGTTTGGCTTTTTTAGGGAACCATCACCAGGCAATCCAAACGGAATCATTTATAGTCAGCCTCCCGGCGAGGTAGTATTTTCAGCTGAGAGCAAGCTCTATGAAAATAATTTTCAATTAGAACTGAGTTGTGAGACTCCTGGAGCGGAGATTCGCTATACGACGGATCTGTCAGCCCCTTCGAATGTATTTGGCTCAGAGTCAGATCTTTATACTGGACCAATCCAAATAACAAAGTCCACCCAGGTCCGGGCTCAGGCCTTCCTTCCTGGAGCACTCGATGGGGAAGTTGGAACTAATACTTTCCTTAAGATGTCAGGATCAGTGCCTTCATTTTCATCGAATTTACCTGTCATTGTTATGTCTACCCTAGGTAAAGGCGGCCCTCCTGACAGTGGTTCGACGAGCCGCAAAGACGCTTATATATTCTTTTTCGAGCCTGATCCCGAGACGGGACGGACCACTCTGACGCAGGCTCCCCAGATAACGACCCGTTCCGGTGTCAGAAAGCGTGGATCCAGTTCTGCCGGTTGGCCAAAGTACGGAATGTCTGTAGAGACCTGGAATGATGGCGATAATGAGGACAATAATATTAAACCTTTTGGTTTTGCCCGTGAGGCTGACTGGATTTTTAATTCACGTTATCAATTCGATCGTGCTTTGATTCGGAACCCGCTCATCTATGAAATTAGCCGGAGCATCGGTCGCTACGCGGCAAGGAGTACGTACGTTGAATTGTACAATGATGTGAGTGGCAGTGAGCTTAACGATTCTGATTATTTTGGCGTCTACGCACTCATGGAAAAGATCGAAGCTGACCCGAATAGGGTCGAAGTGGACCGGCTCATGCCATGGGATAATAGTGGGGAGGAGATAACGGGCGGTTACATTTTTAAACGCGATAGAAATGATGCCGGAAGTCCTCCTACCTACAGCGTGGCTGGTGCGGGCGGATCATTGATCCCTCATGATCCGGGCGGACGTGAAGTCACTAGCCAACAAAAGTCCTACATTCAAAATTATCTCAATGAGATGAATACGGCTCTCATGAATAGGCCAAGTGGTATAAATACCAGAACGGGTAAACACTTTAGTGAATATATGGACGTCGGCTCATTCATTGACCATCAGTGGCTAAATACTTTAGCCATGAATGTGGATTGGGGCCGATTGAGTGCTTACTACCATAAGGACAGATCAGGCCTAGTGAATGCTGGTCCTATCTGGGACTTTGACAGGAACATGGGTTCTGAGGACGGCAGGGATGCGAATCCAAGGACATGGGACGGGAGCGGAGACTCAAGTAGGACCTGGCACGATGGTAGGTACCCTTGGTTTGGTAATTTGATGGGACCTAATGCTAATCCTGCGTCGGCTCACTATCCTGATGTTCGCCAGCAACACACGGACAGATGGTTTGAGTTGAGACAAGGAGGTTTCTCCACTGAAAGTATCCATGCCATCATTGATAGAATGGCTGGGGAAATTGAAGAAGCGCAGGAGCGAAGCTTCGCCAAGTGGACCTCAGCTAGACCTAACGGAGGAACCTTTGCGGATCGAAATCTCAGGGGATGGGAAGCTGAAATTTCACATCTGAAGGGTTGGATGAAGGCTCGCGTCGAGTGGATCGATGATCAGCTCTCAGGTTTCAGTCCGCCTGATTTTTCTAAGCCGGGGGGCGTCGTTCCTTCAGGATTTGAAGTGATAATGAGTTCCCCTAATGCTCAGGTCTACTACACACTGGACGGTACTGATCCGAGAGTCGAAGGGGGAGCCGTTGCCGCGGGATCCATTCCATTTGAGGGAGGTCCCATTGATGAGGTTCTCATTTCAAGTGAAACGAGCTGCAAATACTATGTTCCGACTGATGACTCTCTTGGCTTAACTTGGACAAAAGAATCCTTTGATGATGGAGAATGGGCCGTAGGTGCCAATGGTATGGGGTATGAAAGTGCAGGAGGCCCTCTTGAGCCTTTTGCGATTACTAACCTGTACGAATTAATGAGATCTCCGGGCAGATCTTCCTCAGCCTATGTTCGTTACGAGTTTGATTTTGAGAATCTGGAAAATATCAACTCATTGACCATGAGGGCCATGATTGATGATGGCTTTGCTGCCTTCCTAAATGGGGAGAAAGTCGTGAGCTTTCAGGCGCCTGATGAGCTTTCCTTTGATTCGAGGGCAACAAAATCCAGGCTCGATTCGCTAGTGATCAGGGAATCCGCATTGCCTAGCTTCGACTTAATGGAGTTTAAAGAACTCCTACGCAAGGGGAAGAATGTACTCACTGTACAGGCCATGAACACTTCTCCTGGTGGTTCAGACTTTCTTTTCCGTGCCTACCTCGATGTCAATCATACGGTCATTTCGACTCCTTTAATTTTGAATGACTCGGCAGTCGTAACAGCCAGAGCCTTTGATGGTAATTTGTGGAGCGCTCCTTCGCAGGAAACGTACGTCATTGGTGACGCAGCAGTGAATGAGAATAATCTGGTCGTTTCTGAATTCATGTATCGTCCACCTCAGGAGACGGATGAAGAGGATTTGCTTGGTTTCACTAAGCGGGATGATTTCGAATTCATTGAATTATTAAATATTGGAAACAGTCCCGTCTCACTTCTTGGATCAGCATTTACGGATGGAATCGATTTTGATTTTAATAATGCCTCTAGATCAATGATCGGATCCGGCGAGAGAGTGCTGCTGGTGAAAGATGCTGCCGCATTTGCGCAGCGATATGGCGAGGTCGTCGCGTCAAAGATCATTGGTGAATTTGAAGGTAGTACGGGACTCAGTAATGATGGAGAGACAATGACTATCAGTGGGGCTGATGGGAATCCGATCCGCACCTTCACCTACAACGATAAGGAGCCTTGGCCCGAGGGCGCTGACGGTGATGGGTACAGTCTTGAATTGATTTCTCCGGAATCGAATCCGGATCACAATGAGGCAACGAACTGGCAATTAAGTTCAGTAGTTGGTGGATCTCCAGGCGAGGAAGGAGTCGTTGTTGAAGGGCAGACCTTTGCTAGCTGGTCACAGGAGAATGGGGGAGTTGAACCTAGCTCTGATACAGACAATGATGGCCGCAGTGCCTTAGTTGAGTTTGCGATGGGAACCAATCCTCGATCTTTCGAAAAAGAGAGTGATCTTATTAATGTTGATCTGGTCACAGTGGAAGTTGATGGGAACCAAGAGGAGCGGCTTCAGATTAGATTAGAGAAGAATCAAAATGCTGTGGGCGTGACTTTGGTTCCAGAGTGGTCAGATGATTTAGTTCAATGGGCTAATGATGAAAAAATCGTGTGTACAGAGGTCGTGATAAGTGAAGGAGCTGATGTTGTTAAAGTGGTAAGGTTTTATCACATCGTATTTAGTAGTGCAGAAACAAAACCCACATTCCTGAGGCTCAAAGCTACTCTGCGATAATCATCGAAACAGGAATCTATTAATCAAACAGTCTATAGACTGTTTGATTAAGTTCCAATTGGGCTTCAGCTAAGAAAGTATATCCTAAGCTTTGTCGCGGATGTGAATCCAAGCATGAACGTGCGGATCTCCGCGGAAGAAGCATATCATTGATGGGCCTTCAATTTGCCAGACGTCCCATACCTTGTCTTTGCCAACGTCCTCCTTTTCGGAAAATGCCATGTGCAGGTGATCAAAGCCGGCGTCATCAACAAGCTTGAGGGCTTCTTTAGCGTCCTTAGAACGGTAAGGAGCTAGGATATCGACTAATGTTTCACGGACCTTGCCTTTTTGGTCGGCCGTCAGTTCTGTCAATGGGATCCCTTCGAGACCTTTCTTTTTTCCGGTCAATTCAACAGTCTTAGTAGCTTCCTCGTCCCTGCACTCATCGATGAGGGCAATCTTGCGCTGCTTGCCGTCCAGCATCTGGAAGACTTCATTGGCGCGCTTGGCCTGATACCAGTAGGCGTTTCCAGGATGGTCAGGCTTTTCAACAAAACCATCAGCCGCGTGTCCATAGAAGATGGGGCCACCGAAGGCGGCGCCTTCAACGGCATCTCCGTCACACCGTCGTGTGCAGTGGCGTCCAGTTAAAACGAATTCAAATTTCCCGGTTCCGGGCTTGCCGAAAAGAGCAATTGAGGCATCTCCGAATCCTGCCTGTCCACTATCATGGACGACCTGATCATAAACGGCCTTAGCGTATTGTTCGCTGTGAAGGCCCATGAATATTTCTTTTACAAGTGCCTGCTGGTCAGGGGTGTAATCTTTGCCGAGACGAGGTTTGGTGATGTGCCAGTTGTTATTGACTGCGGATCGTAACTTGTGATCGAAATCAAAACAAATCGCTGAGCGCTGCTTTTCGTTTAACGATTTATAAAGTTGGGCAGCAAGAGTTTCACTGGAGTGGCTTGGTTTTTTGACTGACTTTGCACTTGATGTGAAAGGGAGTGAGAGGCCAACTCCTGCTCCAATAGCAGTGCCAAGGAATTTACGACGGTCGGAATTTGTTTTCATGAGATTTGCTTAAGTTCTTATTCAAGGTACTTGCAAAAGTCCTTGATGATCAAGAAAAGAACCAAGAAAGGCCCTTAACCGGTATGTATAAAGGGTTTTAAGCTTTGGGTTCGGTCATGTTTGATGGCTCTAATGCCGCATTGAGCTCGTCTTCAGTGATATTAATCTCACTGAGCTGCTCTAGGCAGAGTTCTCTAACAGTTTTCCCTGAACTGACGGATTCTTTGGCAATTTTAGCAGCGACCTCATAACCGATGATGGGGGCAAGGCTAGTGACCATTGACAGTGAGTATTCAATTAATTCATTGCAGCGTTCAGTGTTAGCAGTGATTCCATCGACACAACGCGAACTGAACACTTCAGAGACAGAACCCAAGAGTTCGATGGACTCCATGATGGCTTTGGACATGACAGGCATGAAGACATTCAATTCAAAATGGCCATTGGCTCCGCACCAAGTCACTGTGGACTGATTACCGAAGACTCTAGCTGCTACCATAGTAACGGCCTCCGACATGACGGGGTTCACCTTTCCAGGCATGATTGAAGAACCGGGTTGGGTCGCGGGTAAGCTAATTTCACCAATCGCGCACCTTGGTCCGGATCCTAGGAGTCGTATGTCATTAGCTACCTTGAATAGGCTCGCGGCGATCGTGTTTAATTGACCATGGCACTCGACTAGAGAATCCTTAGCTGCCTGAGCTTCAAAATGGTTCTCGGCTTCCCTGAACTCAATTCCGGTCTTCTCACCGATGAATGCGATGGCTTTGCCTGGAAAATCAGGGTGGCAGTTGAGCCCGGTTCCTACGGCCGTGCCTCCTAGAGCGAGTTCATGGATGGCTTTGAGGCCTTTGTGAGCCCGATCAATGCATCTTTCAACCTGCTTAGCGTATCCGCCAAATTCCTGACCGAGTCTGACTGGAGTAGCATCCATGAGGTGAGTCCGACCAATTTTAAGGATGTCATGGAATTCTTCGGACTTTTTCTGGAGGCTTGCTTGAAGTTTTTCTAATGAAGGAACTAGAGTCTCTTTGATGGCAACTCCTGTCGCGATGTGCATTGCTGTTGGGAAAGTGTCATTTGAAGACTGTCCCTGATTCACGTGATCGTTTGGGTGTACCGGATCCTTGGAGCCGATAGGTTTGCCGGCGATTTGGGAGCAGCGGTTCGCTATGACCTCATTGGCATTCATGTTGGTGGAGGTGCCGGATCCTGTCTGGTAAACATCGACGGGGAAGTGCTCATCAAGTTTTCCTTCGTAGACTTCCTGGGCTGCAACTTCGATCTGAGCTGTTAGTTCCTTATCGACGTGACCCAGCTCACCATTGACGCGTGCAGCGGCCCACTTAATTAGACCATAAGCATGAATGAGCCCTGGACTTGAACTTTCACCGGATATTGGGAAATTTTGTACTGCCCTCTGAGTGCTTGCACCGTATAATGCCTCTTCAGGGACCTCCATTTCACCCATCGTGTCACGTTCTGTTCTGGAATTGCTCATTTTAGATTATCATTAATATTGAGTGTATATTTGTGTAGGCTCTTAATTTTCTGGAAGTTATGGAATAATTTAATGCTTTTTAGTGTGAGCCTTACCATCATTTAAGCGCATACAACATAGAATAGAACAGAAAAGAGAAGGGATTTCAAACTCGAGTATGGCTATCAGGCTTTTCATTGCGAGTTTAAGGTGTTAGAACAAACAAAATGAAAGCTATCTGTTCACTTTTTCTAATCATCACTTTCGCTAATAACGCGTCCTTTGCTGAGGAAGTTCCAAACTTTAAGCGTCTGCAATTGACTGATAAGTTTTACGCTGAGGGTGCCTCTGCCGGCAACTTCAATGATGACGGTAAGATGGATGTTGTGAGTGGTCCTTATTGGTACGCGGGCCCTGACTTCACTAAGAGGCATGAAATTTATGATACCAAAGAATTTAAACCAAAGGGCTACGCTCCTAATTTTAATACCTGGGCCTATGACATTAACGGAGACGGCTGGGATGACGTGATCCGGGTAACTCATCCGGGGCAGAAAGTCTTCTGGCATGAGAACCCTAAGGGTAAGGGACCATGGAAGCCTCACGTTGCGATGGATTCGTTGGAGAATGAGTCTCCTCAGTTTACGGATGTTACGGGTGATGGTCTGCCCGATATGGTAGGTTCTGTCGCAGGCCAGTTCGTGTACTTCACTTTTAAAAAAGAAACCGCTACAGAGAAGTGGACTCGGCATAATATTTCGCCACCAAAGTCCACCGGTGGTAGGTACACGCATGGGCTCGGAGTCGGTGATGTTAATGGGGACGGTAAAATGGATGTTCTTGATAAGAGTCACTGGTGGATGCAGCCAGATTCATTGGACGGGGACCCTTTATGGAAAGAGTACCGTTTTCAGTTCACTGGTCCTGGAGGAGCTGACATGTTCGCCTATGACTTTGATGGGGACGGGGACAATGATATTTATACGTCCGCCGCTGCACACAATTATGGGCTGACCTGGTTCGAGCAGGCTGAAGCTGAGAACGGAAAAAAAATATGGAAGAAGCATGTCATTACTGGTCCAAAGGCCGAGGATAATTCTTATGGAGTCCGATTCAGCCAGGCCCATTCGGCGCAATTAGTTGATATGGATGGTGATGGCGTGAAGGACCTCATTACGGGTAAGAGATGGTGGGCTCATAACGGCAATGACCCGGGAGGCAATGAGGCTGCTGTCCTTTACTGGTTTAAGGTTGTTCCCGGCAAAAAGTCAGGACAGGCCAAGTTCATTCCTTACCAGATCGATGATGATTCAGGTGTTGGAACTCAATTTCTTGTTAAGGATATCAGTGGTGACAAGAGGCCGGATATTATTGTTGGCAACAAGAAGGGAACCTACCTGCATATACAGGACGGTGTGTCTGTGCAGGATCCTGGTCCGAAGAAATAAGATTAACGGGAATTTTCCGGATAGTCTTCACCGATCCAGTTCCAATCTCGTAGTTTAGCAGCGTCCACTTCATTAATGCTTTTGACGCTATTATCACCCATCAAGGCATTCATTGATCTTTTGTACCTGAAATCAACAATAGTTGCAGTCTCCTCACCACCGGATAGATCTGCGGAGGCTTGATCCCATGACACCCATCCTCTGCAGCTTGGACTGCTGCCTACTTGCTGCGATTCGATTAAGAGAATTGTTTCTGAGAGTCTCTCAATTCCACTTGTGTGTCTTCCTTTGCTAGGGGTGAGATTTTCATCTACGTCATATCCTTGGAGAGAATCTGTTGCGGCGTAAGTATTATAGATGTTTTCCGGCTTATAAAATCCACCTGAAGGTGTCTTCCATTTAATTCCTGGAGATACAAAGTCTTTTGTTCGGGGGTCTCTGCGTAATTCCTCAATATCAATAGTTTCGTTTGTAACCACTACCAATTCGGAGACCCAGTTATCAAGAAATTCTATTTTAGGATCACTGCTTTCAATTGCTGGATATTTTCCATCATTCTGTCCTTGGTATGCATTGAGTGCAGTTCCTATGTTTCTCAGGTTAGCTTTCGAATTGGATGAACCAGCTCCATCTTTTACCATGTTGAAAACAGGGAAGGATACGGCTGCAAGGATGGCGATAATAGTAATGACAACGAGAAGTTCGATGAGAGTGAATCCGGAACGACGTGCAGTAATGGATGGGGTTTGCATTTGATCTGAATTTTACCTTAATACTGCATCTAGGCAAGGATGGAAGATATAGTTGTTTGCTTCCTAGGCATTAGGAATCTATGATATTGGACTGTGCAACGTAGCGTAGTATTAAACATCGTTGGGCTGACCGGTCGTCATATTGGTGAAAATACACCAAATATCGCAGCTTATATGGCTGCGAAGCCTGAAATTGTAATAAAACCGACATTTCCTGCTCTCACTTGTACGGCCCAAGCAACTTACTTGACCGGTAAATCTGTTAGTGGGCATGGAATTGTTGCTAATGGTTGGTATTCTAGGGACTTGGCGGAGCACCAGTTCTGGAAGCAGTCCAATCATTTGGTGGAGGGTCCTAAGATTTGGGAGGTGTTAAAAGAGAGTGATCCTAATTTTACCTGCGCGAAGGTTTTCTGGTGGTATAACATGTATTCGTCGGCTGACTTTTCTGTGACTCCGCGGCCCATTTATCCTTCCGACGGGCGAAAGGTGTTTGATGTTTATACTAACCCAATGAGCATGAGGGATAAGATTAAGGAGGATTTGGGTCCTTTTCCTTTCCCTTCATTCTGGGGACCTAATTCGGGGATCGAATCGACTCAATGGATTGCTAAATCAGCGAAGTGGATCGAGCTTAAGAATTCACCGTCCCTTTCCCTTGTCTATCTTCCTCATTTGGATTATTGCCTTCAAAAATTCGGGCCGGACCATCATGAAGTGGCAAATGAATTAAGGGCGATTGATGGCGTATTTAAAGATCTCTTAGATTTTTATGGGTCGCGGGACGTTAAGGTTGTGGCTCTTTCCGAATATGGGATTACGTCAGTCAATAATCCAGTCCATCTGAATAGGGTCTTTCGGGACAAGGGTTGGCTGGCAATTAAGGACGAGCTCGGTAAGGACATGATTGATCTGGGGGCGAGTAAAGCTTTTGCGATAGCGGATCATCAGGTCGCTCATATTTATGTGAATGATTTGAGTTTGTATGATGATGTTTTAGATGAAGTGCGATCAACTGAAGGAGTCGGGCAGGTCATTTCAGGTGTCGAATTGGATCAGTTAGGGCTTCGGCATGAGAGGTCCGGAGATATCATTGCTGTTTCAGATGAAAGTAGCTGGTTCACTTATTATTTTTGGGAGGATGATCAAATGGCTCCTGATTATGCTAGGTGCGTGGATATCCATAGAAAACCTGGTTATGATCCTGTTGAGCTTTTCTTTGATCCTGAGATCAAATTTAAGTTTTTGAAGGTGGCAATGAAATTGATTAGAAAGAAACTTGGGTTCCGCTATTTAATGGATCTGATACCTCTGAAGGCAGAAATGGTTGGGGGATCTCATGGGAGAATTCCGGAAAATAAGCAAGATTGGCCCATTCTGATTGGTGATTTTCCCGACAAATTGTCAGAAGGTGAGTTTATCGAGGCTAGAGATGTGTTTCATCTATTAGTAGAGCATTGCCAAGCAAAAACCTTATCTGATACGCAATCGGGTTAAATAATGCACCAAATATTCGGTATAATGGCGTTTTCTGAGATAAATTCGGTTGCGCCAAGCTTACTAGACGGCTAAAATCCGCGCTCCAACAAAAGCCCCATGGGAGTGGTAGCTCAGTTGGTTAGAGCGCCGGCCTGTCACGCCGGAGGTCGCGGGTTCGAGTCCCGTCCACTCCGCCATCGTAAAAAACTATACTTTTATACAATTTTTCGGGAAATTGATGTTGCGTATTGGTAATATAGATACTATCGATAACGCCCTTTTTTTACTCTGAGGAAACACATAACATTCAGCATTTTAGCGAGCCATGGGTATTGACATCATAACAAAGATTGAGCGTGAGCAATTAAAACAAGACATCGAAGTCTTTAATGTTGGAGATACTGTGAAAGTCCATTGCAGGGTTGTTGAAGGTGGTAAAGAGAGGATTCAGATATTCGAGGGTATTTGTATTGCTCGAAGAGGAAGCCTCGTTAATGAGTCATTTACTGTCAGGAAGATTATAAGTGGTGAAGGTGTGGAGAGAACATTCCCGCTTCATTCACCAAAAGTAGCTAAGGTTGAAATCTCGAAAAAAGGTAAGGTCCGTAGGGCGAGGCTTAATTATTTGCGTGACCGCTTAGGGAAGAAAGCAACAAATTTAAAAGAGCACCAAGGTAAGGTTAAAGGATCGGCTGTCGGAGCCGGTTTTGCTGCAGCTAAATCCATATTGGATGCTGAAGAAGAGCAAAGCAAAGCGACTGAAGTTCCTGCTACTGAAGAGGCACCTGCTACTGAAGAGGCACCTACTGAGGAAGAGAAGAAGGACTAGTTTAAAGTTTTCTTTTAAGATAACTTGTCGAATTTCCCGCAATCCGGGAACTCATTAAATTTCATGATTGGCATCATGCGTGTGTTTTTCATAAAACTATCTACATGAAATTATTACTAAAATTGTTTCTTGGGATTCTTTTAGGAGGCACCCTTTTAGCGAATGATGATCAGTCAGTTGTATTAAATGCACGCCAAATTGGTGACGCTTTAGACGTACTAGGCAATCCTTTAACAGAGAAAGAAAAAGGGGACTTAGATGTCGCGAAAACAACTGAAGAGGTATCGGCAATTCTCGACCCTAAGAGCATTGTTGAAGTTGTTATTAATCCCGAATCAAGAGTTAAGGTTAGGAGTCTATCGGTTGTTCCAAGTCTTGTGGAAAAGGGTTGGACTTCACATCTAATTAAAATAATTAACGAGGCGGGAGTTACTGCTCCGTTACAAGTGAGCAGTGCTCAGGCTTTGCCATTAGCGAACGCGGCAAAGGAATCGCTAGCAGACAGGTGGTTAAAGTTAGATATTTTTCGGGGCCGTCCTCTGGCAAATACATTAAGCGGTGTCTCAATTGAATATCGGATCCTGCAAATTTACTCTCGTGATTCAGGAAAAAGATCCGCGAAATTAAAATTTGATGTGGGTCAAGGCACTCAAGACTTAGGATTTCGCAGTGAAATTTTAATTAATTTCGATTGTTTATCCTCAGCTGATCTTTCCTTTGAGGTTTTGGACGAAAATAACAAACCGACAATTGCTGCATTTGAGATTAGGGACATGCTCGGAAGGGTATATCCTGACCAAGCTAAGCGGATTGCTCCTGATATGCATTTTCATCCCCAAATTTATAGGGGCTCTGGAGAAACGGTAAGATTGCCTAAGGGAGAATATAGGATCGGATATTCCAGAGGGCCAGAGTACATGGCAGGCGAGAAGCAGTTCACTTATGATGGGAAAGGGGGCGAGCTGACTTTTAAATTGGAAAGATGGATTGACCCTAGTAAGAACGGGTGGTGGTCAGGGGATCATCATATACATGCTGCCGGTTGTGCCCATTATACTAAACCAACTGAAGGTGTGCATGCTGATGATATGATCAGGCATTGTATAGGTGAGGATTTAAAGATCGGATCTAACTTAACGTGGGGGCCATGTTTTGATTATCAAAAACAATTCTTCACAGGAAAAAATGATAAAGTTTCCAAGTATCCGTACCTGTTAAGATATGACGTTGAGGTTTCCGGGTTCGGATCCCACCAGTCAGGCCATTTGTGTTTGCTTAGGCTCAAAGATCAAATGTATCCAGGTGGAGAGTCTAAGCATCATTGGCCAACACTTGGTCTTAATACGTTGCGTTGGGCTAAGGCTCAGGGTGCATTAGTTGGTCCGGCCCATTCGGGGTGGGGATTGCGATGTGAGAGTGAGGAGCTTCCGAACTACGAGATTCCACCATTTGATTCTATCGGTGCCAATGAATATATTGTTGATGTTACTCATAACGTTCCTGGCCCTGACGGGAAATTGGTTCCCGCTGTTGATTTTCTTTCAACGGTCGATACTCCGATTGTTTGGGAGCTTAATATTTGGTATCACACATTGAATGTAGGTTATAGGACCAGGATTAGCGGTGAGACTGATTTTCCATGTATATATGGTGAGCGAGTCGGACTAGGTAGGAGTTATGTGAAAATTGATGGCAAGCTAAATTATGAGAGCTGGTGTGAAGGAATAAGGGCCGGAAGAAACTATACTGGGGATGGGAGGAGCCATTTGATGGATTTCACTGTCTCTGGTCTCGAGGTTGGCACAAGAGGGAGCGAAATTTCACTTAATGAGGGCGGGGCAGTTAGGGTCAGTGTTAAGGCGGCGGCCTTCCTTCCAAAGGAAGTTAATCAAAGCTTCAAGGGCCTATCTTATACTGCTAAACCTTATTGGCACGTTGAGAGGGCAAGGATCGGAGGAGGCAGGAAAGTTAAGGTTGAGCTTTTAGTAAATGGTTATCCCAAGGATGAGGTTGAAATGGATGCAGATGGGAAAATTAACGATATAAAGTTCAATGTTAATATTGAAAGGAGTTCATGGGTTGCAGTAAGAATCTTAGGTTCTTCTCACTCAAATCCTGTGTGGATTCTTGTTGATGATGAGCCAGTGAGAGCATCTAAGCGGAGCGCTCTTTGGTGCCTTGAGTCAGTCAAAAAATGCTGGGCTCAGAAAGAGAGATTCATTTCCAAAAATGAGTTAAAGGATGCGAGGTTAGCCTATGATCATGCCAGAGCTGAATACAAAAAGAGAATAGAGGAATGTATTCTCGAGTAATTAGAATTAGCGCTTAATAATATCGTGATTTGTTTATCCGCATATCCTCGTATTAAGTAGGGTCGTAAATGCGTAAGACAAAGATTATATCAACTCTGGGGCCGGCAAGTGATTCGGATGAAATAATTGAACAGCTCATTCGATCCGGGACTGATGTCTTTAGGTTGAATATGAGTCATGCACAGCATGACTCGGTAAGGGATTTGGTGCCTCGGATTCGATCTTTGTCGGAAAAGTCAGGAAAGTTTGTTGCCGTTCTAATGGACTTGCAAGGTCCATCCATTAGGACCGGAGATTTATCAAATTCATTACAGCTCAAGGAGGGAGATTTTTGTGAGTTGTGTTTGGGTGACGCTGAGCCATGCATAGAAAACAGTACTTCTGTCAACTATCTAGGTTTGGCAGAGGATTTATCAATTGGAGACATTGTTCTTGTTGATAATGGTGTTATTCAGCTCAAGGTCATGCAGTTAGCTGATGATCGTATTTCATGCACCGTGTTAACGGATGGAATCTTGGGGTCACGGAGGCACATTAATCTACCAGGTATTAATGTGAGATTGCCTGGGCTTACGGAAAAAGACATGGCTGATGCTATGCTCGGGGTCGAGATGGATATTGACTTTTTGGGTCTAAGTTTTGCTAGAGAAGCTGCACACATTGAAGAACTAAGGGGAGCCGTTGAACGGGCTGACTCCCGAGCTCAGATTGTTGCCAAGATTGAGGACCAGCAAGCGATGAAGCATCTTGATGAAATCATTCTTGCTTCGGACGCGGTGATGGTTGCTAGAGGTGATCTAGGTATTGAGGTTAATATAGAAGAGTTGCCTTTAGTTCAAAGAAGGATTGTAAGTAAGTGTATTAAATTGGGGCGTAGAGTCATAGTCGCGACACACATGCTTGAATCAATGCTAGAGAACCCATTGCCGACTCGAGCAGAAGTCACGGACGTTGCTAACGCTGTCTATGAGCAAGCCGACGCTGTGATGCTTAGTGGTGAGACGAGCGTTGGACAATATCCTGTTAAGAGCGTTGAGTTATTAGATAGGATCGCGACGAGGAACGAACTTAGTGGTGCTAATTTTGCAGAAGCTGCGGCATTGAAAACGCATAAGCAAAAGACAGTAAAGGCCGCGGTTGTTTTGGCTAATTCGATACCAGGTTGTAAGATTGCTGTGTTTACTAAGAGAGGAGTAATGGCCAATTATGTTTCAAATTTGCGGCCTAATGATGCGCACATTTATGCTTTCTCAGAAGATTCTCAAGTACTCAGGCACTTGTGCCTTAATCGAGCAGTCACAGGCGTTCGGGCAAAGTTCAGTAATGATGCTGAAGAGACCGTTGCTAGGGGCATTGATGAACTCAAAAGGCGTGGTTTTGCTGAAGTGGGAGATTCAGTAATTGTTCTAAGTGATGTTTTGGGTGGGGAATTTGTGCAGGATTCAATTCATTTACGTGAAATAGAATAAATGCAGATAGATTGGGGGAATTGTGCTAAAATTAACTAAAGAATTATTAAGAATATGAAAAAATCAAAACAATTTATTAGCATTTTCCTTGTAGCGATTGCTCTGATGCTCCCTTCATTGGGAGAAGAAAAGTCCAAGAAAGAGAAGTCCAATAAAGTTACCACTGCTCTGAAAGGTAAATTAATCGAACTTAAAGGTGATAAGGTTGTCGACAGTAAAATCTCTGCAAATGTGGACTACTACGTTCTTTATCATTCGGCTTCTTGGTGAGGCGGCTGTAAGTCAGTTACGAAACAGTTAGTTTCGATTAATAAGAAAAATAACAAACTAGGTGACAAGAAGAAATTTCAAATCGTTCTAGTGGATTATGACAGAAACGCAAAGGGGCTCGAAGGTTATTTGAAGGATAGTAAAATAAGTTGGCCAGCGATCAAGTTGGACCAGCAAAAATCTGTCAGTGAATTAACTTCACTAGGGGAGACTGGGTTCATACCTAATATTGTTTTGCTCAAACCGAATGGCACAATGGTTTCTAATAAAAGAAACGAAGTTATTAAGAAGTTATCAGAGTTGTCAGGTTCTTAAATTTCTGCGATAGGCTGCTTTTTAGAGTCTTAGTCTATTGAGGTGAAGTTTTTGTTTCTCATTACCTTATAGTTTGGCTGAATATATGTAATATACTGAAATCTAATTTCATGAGCATATTTAACAGAATCAGTTTCATCTCATCTATTTGCTTGTTGGGTATTTATTCGGCGGAACTTTCTGCTGACATAGTTGCTCGTGAGGATGGTTTTGATTTACTAGAAGATGGTTACATAGATGTCGATTCAGAGTTCGGAGTCCTGAGTAACGATCTGTTTGATGGAACTAATATCACTGCAGAGCTTAAGAGCTCTCCTGATAATGGGACGTTGATCTTTGGGCCGGACGGATCATTTAGATATACGCCTGATCCAGATTTTAGTGGAGAGGACTCTTTTAGTTATTCTTTTCAGAGCCAACCAGAAGTGATCGAGTTTGAAGTGAGTAAGTCACGTTCTAAGGTGGACTTTTCCGCGACTCTCACGGCTCTCGGTATTAGTCAGACCCAATCAGACAGCTCAGGTCTTGAGGGTAATTTGCAAGTATCTTTATCGCCGACGGAAAGCCCCTTTGAGAATATCCATATTGAAGGGGGTTCTCTTGTTTTAACTGATGATATTGAACTTAATTATAGGTTCCTCTTTGTAGTTACGGCTTCCGTCTCTGCTGACGGTGGTGACTTGATGCTCAACATGACTAAGCCGGGCCCAGAGACAACGGTTTCTGAATCAGGTGAATTTAGTCAGGTAGACAATGAATTTCAAATCATTGGAACTGCCGATCTTAGTGCATCTCTTGATCTTGGTGTCCCTGATGGTCCACAATCATTTGATGCAGTACTTGAAGATATCGACCTTACGGGTCGTATCACTGAAAGTGGTCAGGTCCTGACGCTAAACGTTCCTGTTACTTTTCAAGGTTCATTTGATGTTAGCGGTAACATAATTGATCTCGACATTGTAGGAGTCATTGTTGCGACGGCTCCAAAACCTTCCTCGGAACAAAGCAACGTTGCTGAAGTTATCCTTGAGATTGATCCTACGAACGATGCTCCTGATCTTATTCCTGACGATTTCGTAGTGGAGGGCGGATCACTCGTTGGAAATGTCTTAAAAAATGATTCCGATGTTGATGGTGATGCTTTCACGGCTCAGCTACAAGATGCACCGACTAAAGGGACCTTGGCCTTAAGCTCTGATGGCAGCTTTGAATATGAGCAAAATGCTGGGGCCGAAGGTTATGATGAGTTTGTTTATTCTGTTTCGAACCGTGGCGGTAACGTTTCTCGTAAGCTTTTCACTTATGCAAGTGAATGGACGTACCTGGACGATGGTTCAAATCAGGGAAGTTCTTGGACTGGAGTTGATTTTGATGATTCGACCTGGAGCGTTGGTGTAGGAGAGTTCGGTTATGGTGAAGGGGATGAGAATACGATAATTAGTTATGGTGCCAATTCTAACAATAGACATGTCACTACCTTTTTTAGGAGGGAGTTTTATTTGAGAGATCCTGACTCAGTTAACTCAATGGTCATTGGGATTGTGCGTAATGATGCGTGCGCTGTTTTCCTGAACGGCAAGGAGGTATTCCGTGACAGTAATCTTAATGACGATGCTTCATATGACACGCTTTCCTCGACGAATCTTTTTGAGGAAGATTATCAAATCAATGTGGCTGTGCCTATTTCTTTAATAAGAGATGGAGTTAATGTGCTGTCCGTAGAAGTTCACAAGAGCTCAAGATCAAGTTCCAAATTTAGTTTTGATTTAAATGCAACTGCGATAATTCCTCCTTTTACTCGGATTTTTGCTAGCGGTGAATCTTGGAGCTATTTAGATAATGGCACTGATCCAGGAAATGGCTGGGAGTCCTTAAATTATGATGACTCGTCATGGAAAATAGATCAGTCTCCACTCGGGTACGGTGATGATGAGGTCGTGGGCGCTGTAGGATTCGGGGGCAACTCAGATAATAAGCATGCGACCACTTATTTTCGAAAATATTTTAAGTTCTTTGGTGCTTCAGAGCTCGTTTCTTCTAAGATAAGAATACGTAAAAATGATGGTGTTGCTGTTTATCTTAACGGTAAGGAAATTGTCAGGGATAACCTCAGCCTGGATGCCGGTGTTTCAACTTTTGCTGAGTCGATAATTAGTGATGAAGATGGATTGGAAGTGAAAGAATATATAGTTGATTCTAGTCTTCTCGTGGATGGCGTGAATGTTATATCAGCTGAGGTTCATCAGGCCGATGCGAGCAGTAGTGATCTTTTCTTTGATACTGAGTTTTTCGTTAGCATCATGAAGATAAGAGAATTCGTAACCCTTAATCTTGTTGATGCTGTTGCTGGGACAGATACAGATGAGGATGGTTGGTTTGATGAAACTGAAGTGCTTTTTGGAAGTTCACCTACTGAGGCTGATAGCGTTCCCCAATTCCAGTTAAAGTCTAACGTGTTAGAGAATGGTCAGGTCCAATATATGTTCCCAGCGGAACAGGGTTCGGGATATGTCATTCAGACATCGAATGATCTTCAAACATGGATGACTCTAAAGAAGTTGATCGTTGGCCGCGGCAATATTGCAACGGAACGATTCTCAGCCTCTGGAAAACGCCACTTCTATAGAATAAGAAAGCAGTGAGTTGTGTTTATTAGGCCAACTTAGTTCTTACCGTTTCGAGTAATTTCTTTGTCGCTTTAATTCCATCAAATTCACTCACTTTTCCGCCTTCGTATTCGACGCCAACGTAGCCGTGGTAACCGGCATCAATGACGATCTTCATCATTTTATGATAATCTGTATGAATTTCATTTCCTTTATCATCGAAATCGTGAGACTTAGCACTGACAGCTTTTGCAAAGGGCATGAGTTCTTTGACTCCTTTGTATCGGTCATAGGTCTTGCCTCTTCCGATTCTGAAATTGCCAAAATCAGGTAAGGTTCCGCAATTCTTTTTGTTTACAGATTTCATTACGCCGGCAAGCCAAGCTCCGTTAGAAGATAGTCCTCCATGATTCTCCACTATGACATTGAGTCCGTGAGTGGCGGCAAATTCGCTGAGACTGCCGAGTCCGTCAGCGGCGAGTTTTTGTTGTTCTTCATACGAACCGCTTGAAGACGCATTGACTCGGATAGAATGGCATCCTAGGTGTTTCGCTGCCTCTACCCAGCGCTTGTGGTTATTAACTGAGGTAGCTCTTTTTGCTTTATCAGGATCTCCGAGTCTTCCTTCACCGTCACACATGATGATGAGGCTCTTCACTCCCTCGCTGTCACATATTTTTTTGAGTTCGTTTAAATACTTTTTGTCATTTGCCTTGTCCTTAAAGAATTGATTTACATATTCGACGGCATTGATACCGAATTCCTTTTTTGAGACTACAGGAAAATCAAGGTTGGTCATTTTCTTGCCAAAAAGGGCCTTGTGCAATGACCATTCAGCGATGGATATGTCGTAGAGTTTTTTCTTTTTGTGGTGATCAGCTATCAGGGGCAGGGGCGAGGCCACTAGAGCAGCAGTGCTTACCTTAATGAATTTGCGACGAGAGGTAGTTTGGTTTGGAGTCATTTGATGCTTATTTGAGCTGATTGAAACTTTTAGTCGGTATAATTTATGAATGAATAAACATTATTATGGTTTCTTGCAATAGATCAATGGTGTTTTTGCTGGGATAACGATTTGACCTGTTCGACACATTCTGCAAATTTGTTTGATCATGACATCAATTTCGAAACTTTCTATTTTAATTGGCTCACTGTTAACCGTATTGGGCGTGGTTCTCTATTTTTCCACCGACATGGCCAGCGTTACGGCATTGATACCTTCATTCATAGGGGTGCCCATTCTAGTCTGTGGGATTTTAGCTAAGGATGAAAAAAATCGAAAGGTCGTTGCTCATATTGCATTAACACTTGCCTTGTTAGGTGCGCTTGCAGGTTATGGTCGAGGTTTGCCGAAACTTTTTGGCGGTGATTCCGGTGTGGCCATCTTAGGGATGCTTGCAATGTCTGTTATATGCACTGTCTATGTGATTGCGTGCGTCAGATCATTTATTGCCGCTAGGAAGGCTTAGTTTAATTGTTCGAGACAATCCTTTGCCCATTGAAGCCATCGCTTGGCATCATCATTCGTGGGTTCGATATCAAGAATTTGCTGATAATAATCCTGAGCGGTTTCAAATGATGATTTTGCTTCAAGGATATCTTCTTCTTCGCCTGTATTGACTAAGTGCCACCCGAGTTTGCCGTAGTCACGGGCAATCATTACTCGGTACTTGTTTTTCTTTCTATTGTCGTTTTCAACATCAAGATCTTTATTAAGTAAGTTCTTGATATGATGAACAGCCTCTCGTGAGAGATCAGCTGATTTTCCCGTATCTCCGGCCTCCTTGTGAAGGTCTGCTAATTGACGGTACAGTTGTGCTATTTCATTTTGGTAAACAAAATTACTTGGTTCATTTTTGATCAGACTCTTCAAAATATTGAGTGCTGCATTTGACTGAGTTCTTGCTGCACTTGAATCCCCTTCATCCTCGATTGATCGCGAAAATGCATAAAGTCGTCTTGCCATTTCGAATCGGTATAGATTGCTGGGAGATCTTTTAATGAGTGATGTGAGGAGTTCGATTGCATCATTATTTATAATGCTAGCTTCAGAGTTTGCGGTAACAAATGCGATGTCTGCTTCTTCACCTAATGCGCGTGCCAGCTGAAAATGGTAATTTAATTTCTCGGGGAACGCGGTAACGAGTTCTGTGTATCCAGCTATAGAATTTTGATATGATTCGTTGGCGCTATCCGATTCGCCTTTTGTGTTGAGGATTTGTCCTAGTTCAAAATGAGCAGAGGCTACTAATGATTGGTCTTTTTCAAGTGGAAGCGAGTCTGCAGTGGTGGCGGTAATGATTTGAATTGTTTGTTCAGCGTATTGTTTGGAAGCTTCAATTTGTTGCGAATTGCGTAATTTCTTGGCTAGAACTAATGCGCTTTCTGCTGCGGCGCGAGCATTCCTTGGCTCGTTCGGATCGTGGCTCAGTAGTTCCTTATAAAGCAGAAAGGATTTTGTGGCAGCCTGTGTGGCAGCTCTGTGCATTTGTGAGCCTGATTTCGAAGTTGAGAGATTTTTGTATAGTCTGGCTCTACGTTCGATCAATTCTCCATTGTCTCCACCTCCGATTTCGTCATCCGTAATTAATTCTGTGGCTTGTGTTAGTTTTTGGCTGGCAGAGGTGAAGTCGCCTAGGAGAATGTGAAGTTCACTGGAATTGCTTAGTGCAGAAATTACTGAGTCACGTAAGACGGGATCGTTCTGATTACGACTGATAAACTTATCATAATATGTAAGCATTGATCCGATCGTTCCTTCGGGAAAGAGGTACAACGGATTGCCCTCGTCATCCAAAGTTGCAAGCATTCTACAAAGCTCATTCAATGCAGATTGAGATTGCTGGAAGTCATTGATGAGGCCGGCTATCTGTTCCTCTTCGATGGTTAGTGCAGGGATTGTTTTATCTGTTTTGGGGGTAGGGATGATATCAATTGGATCCACTTTAACTATTTTTACCGGTTCTGGTGGAGAAATAGGGCCGGGCTGTTCTTTTTGACCTAGATAATTTAATGTGATTAGAACTGCCGCGGCTGCGGATACTGAAGCAGACAGAAAGATAGTGGTAGCATGTTCCCACTTGGACTTTTTGTTTTGCCTAAAATTGATTCCGCTTTTCTCCTCTGAGAGTGAGTTAAGATTGTTATTGTCTTCACAATTCCTAAGTTCATTAAGAACTTCGGCCATGTCGTTGTGACGATGTTCATCTTTAAGACTTAAGCATGTTTCGATGATTGAACGGTACGTTTGCTCAGTTTCCGTTCGAGCTTCATTTGGCCAAGTTATATTTTCTTGAGCACTAATGGCCCGGGCGACTCGGTTTGTGGAAATTTCGCTGTGCAGGTTGAGTTGTGTTTCCCTCTTTTTTCTGTATTTAACAATTTCATCATTAAGGCGGCAAAATCTTCCCGTCATTAACTGGTAAATAGTGGCTCCATAAGCATAGACATCCCATTTCTCTCCACGGCCTTCAAAAAATTGATTGCCGTGCTGTAGTTGTTCTGGAGCGCAATAAAAAAGCGAATCACTAGTTTCAAGTTGTTCGGTTCCCCCGAGCATTCCCTGTGCAAAGTCAGTGATTTTTGCTTGTGGGTTCTCACCGTCTTCAAAAAGTACATTGGTTGGTTTTAAGTTGCAGTGAATGATTCCCTTCTCGTGAAGGTGTGCCATCGCTTCTGCAATTTGAATTGCGATTTTCCATCCATCATTGGATGAGACATTTCCGCACAACGTTTCTAGGTTTCGTGATCTGATATTTGTAGTTCCGTCAGGGAGCGTTGTTCTCTCCGCGTAGAGTTCCGTTGTGATGTATGCCTGAGGGCTTGCCAGATCAAAGTCGTGTATCGTAGCGATCCCTGGATGAGGGGAGTCTTTGTAAATCTTTACCAGTGCATCTGAGAGCACTTGTCGGTTAACGGCTATCCCTCTAAGTGATTTTAACGCAAACTTTGTTTTTCCTTGGGAGGCGGCACTCCATACAGATCCTGTGGAGCCTTCTCCAATCAGTTCATGTATCAAATAGCCTGGTATTTTAGGGCGACTCACTATTTAGCTGTTCTTTAAAATTTTTGGAAGGTAATGCGCTCTATGCTGTTCTCAAGATAAGGACCCTTCTTAATGATTACGATTTATTAAGGAGTTATGAAAAGTTCTACATATATGGAATTTCCATGGTGAATATGAAAATTTTATGGAAATAGCAATAATTATAAATTTGTTTTATATGATTTTGGTTTAAAACATGGAAATCAAAAAATCTTAAAACCGAATTATTAATTGAATGGCTCAAACATTGAAAGGACACGTGGCACTTGTGACTGGAAGTACAACCGGACTGGGGCTTGGAATTGCCAAGGTTCTTGGTGCTGGAGGAGCGAAGGTTGTGATGAACTATTATAATGATGAGGAAAGGGCAGAACGTGCTTTCTCTGAGTTTCAAAGTGCTGGGGGTGAGGGTATTCTTTTAAAGGCGAACGCTATCGATGAGCTAGCCATTACTGAGTTGGTGGATCGGGCGCAATCCGAGCTAGGCGCGATTGATATTATTGTGCCAAACGCAACGCCTGATCAGCCCTTGAAAAGTATTGAAGAATATGATTGGGAATTATACCAACAGATGCTCAATTTTTTCATTAAGAGCCCTTATCTTTTAACGAGGGCGGTGCTAGCCCAAATGAAAGAGAAAGGTTGGGGCAGAATCATTAATATTTCTAGTGAAGTGTATCAACTCTCTGTCAGTCCATTCAGTGCTTATGTTTCAGCAAAGGGAGGGCAAATAGGATGGACGCGCAGCATGTCACGAGAATTAGCGCCTCACGGCATTACCGTTAACACAGTTAATCCAGGTTGGATTCCAACAGAACGACATGAGAATGACCCACAAGAAGAAAAGGACGCCTATCTGAGTCAGATACCAGCTGGCCGGTGGGGAACTCCGTCAGATGTTGGGGAGGCAGTTGCTTATTTCGCTTCTGAGGAGGCTGGATTTATTACGGGCCAGACTCTCTGCGTTAATGGAGGAAATTCTCCATGGTGATTTATGTTTTTATGCTGTTTTATTTTTGTTGGTGAACAAACGTTTGATGCTTGATGCTCCGTGTTGATCCAATAGAACTCCAACAAAAATGACGCCGCCAGTGATAGCGTCACTGAGCGGGGTAGGATAGCCAAAGAGATTAACCATATTTCTGAGTACAATTAGAATTGCCGTGCCGATCAAGATTCCGACTATGGACCCCTCACCGCCCTTTAGGCTGCACCCTCCCAAAACCGCTGCGGCGATAGCGTAGAGCTCAAAAAAAGCGCCGTGCGTAGCGGGTTGGACTGAGCCTGTGTATATACAAAATGGTATGGATGCGAAAGCTGTGCAAAAACCAGCAATGACATAAGCAAAAGCAATGACAATGCTTGTATTGATTCCTGAATATTTTGTAGCTAATTCATTTCTTCCCGCAGCAAATATGTATCGACCAAAAACGGATCGATGCAGTACTACACCAAAGAATAGAGCAAATCCGATTAAGTAAACAAATGACATTGGAATGCTGTGAAGAATTCCTGAGCTATTGCCATTGGTTAGAACATCCCCCAAGCTTCCTTCACCAAGGTGTCTGAGGAGGCTAAGATTTTGTTCAGAGTTACTGAGGTTAATGGAAGTGTCGTCGGCTGAGAATCGAGCGAGGCCTCTGTATGATAGGAGCCCACATAGCGTAACGATGAAGGCCTGAAGCTTGAGCTTTCCGACTAAGAGTCCCTGAGTCAAACCGACTAGGGTTCCTAAGATGAGGGTGAAGATTATAGCTATGGGCCATGCAATTTCAGGGATTATTTTAGCAAGGAAAGAGTCAGGTCTTGTCTCCGGAGGGGTCACAAAGTAAAGGAAGACGACTCCGAGTAGAGCCATGAGTGATCCTACTGAAAGATCGATTCCTGCTGTGATGATTACTATACCAACGCCTATGCTGAAAATGCCGTAAATTCCTATTTCTCTACTAATATTCTTAAGATTATCAAGAGTCAGGAATTTACTCTCAAATAGGCCCTGTACACCACTTTCAGTGGTTCCTGCTGAAGTGATTACAATGAGAGTAATGAGAAGGCCCAGCATTCCTAGTTCTCTCCTGTTTTTTCGAACTAAGCCTAGTTTTGAATTTGCCATTAGTTGATTTCTGGTTCTTTACTATTCATTCTTGCCACCAACGGCGAGGTGCATGATCGCTTTCTCTGAAAAATTCTCGCGTTTAATCTCGCCAGTAATTTTTCCCTCATGCATCACTGCGATTCTATCGCTGATGCCGAGGACTTCTTCCATGTCACTTGATATCATCCAGACGGCCACTCCTTGGTTGGCCAAATTGCGCATTAGCTTGTAGATCTCAGCTTTCGCCCCGACATCAATTCCCCTTGTAGGTTCATCAAATATTATGGCTCTTGGTTTCATTGAGAGCCACTTTGCGAGGACTACTTTTTGTTGATTTCCTCCACTCAGATTGATGACTGGTGTTTGGGTCGAAGGAGTCTTTATATTTAAGCTCTTTACTTGATGTTTTGCTGCGACCTCTTCTGCACTGTTATCAATGAGGCCTAGTTTGTTGGAATATTTCTGCAGTGAGGCGAGTGACACATTTTTACTTATATCAAATTCGGTCACTAGGCCTGTCCTCTTACGGTCTTCAGGGGCAAGGTAAATTCCGGCATTAATTGATGCTCTGGCTGATCCTCTTTTAACGGTTTCGTCGTTTATTTTCACTTCTCCCTCGAGGGTAGGGTCTACTCCAAATACGGTTTGAGCTAGTTCGGAGCGTCCTGCGCCGACTAGGCCTGCCATTCCTAAAATTTCGCCTGCAGAGACACGGAAACTTACTTTGCAATCAGGGTAAGCGGAGGTCCTTAAATTTGAGATCTCTAATCCCTTTTGATCACTTGTTATTTGGGAATGCTCATGAGTGCTTCTTTCTAGAGTCCTCCCGACCATGAGACTAACCATCGCATCGTGGTTGATTTCATCTCTGGAAAGTTCTCCGGCATTGGCTCCATCACGGAGCGCGACTACTCGGTCAGCGCATTGGCTCACTTCGCCTAATCGGTGCGAAATATAAATGATGGCAATTCCTTTTCCACGAAGTTCTGAAATGACGCTTAGCAGTTTGTCGGTTTCGGATAGGGTGAGGCTGGACGTTGGTTCGTCCATGATGATTATCTTAGCATTTTTGGAGAGTGCCTTTGCTATTTCGACCATTTGTTGCTGACCGATTGAAAGTTCAGAGACTGGAGTGTCAGGAGAAATGTCGAGGCCAAGCATTTCGATGAAGGGCTTGGTTTGAACGGAAATGCTTTTTGTGTCAATTATTCCCAGTCGGCGAGGTTCTCTGCCCAGGAAAACATTGGCCCCAACATCAAGATTATCGAGAATATTGAGCTCTTGATGGACGAATCCTATTCCTAGCTGATCGGCATGGGAGACTGACCTTATAGAGGTGGTGTCGCCATTGACCTCTATGGTTCCTGAATCTGGCTGATGAACGCCTCCAAGAATGTTCATCAATGTTGATTTGCCTGCTCCGTTCTCTCCAATTAGGGCAACAACTTCACCGTGCGATATTTCGAAGTTAACATCGATAAGGGCGCGAACTCCCGGAAAGGATTTATTAATCCCATGCATGCGCAAAGCATGGACAGATTTTTCAGAAGTGTCGCTCAATGTATGGGTCTTTTGATATCTCTAATGCAGAGCCATTAACTACCGCTTTTCCATTCCTGACATTTTTTGAGATAAGCTGCACCTTCTCCTTTTCGGATCATTTTTGTAGCAATGAATTTTTGTCTTGTGTCAGGAATTCCAAGGTCTTGTGGTGATTTTCCTTCAATTATGATTGAGCGGAGGGCTTTGATTGCTTGGTATCCGAATTCATATGGTTGCTGTACGACGGTCCCATGAATCTCACCAGCATCAATAGCTTTGAGCGTTTCAATTTCTTCATCGAAAGCTACTATTTTAACTTTTCCTATTACGCCCTTGTCCCTTACTGCTTTGAGGCAGGCCGGGGCATTATAGGCCCAGAGTCCAACCATTCCTGCAAGATTAGGATATTTTGTAAGTGTGTCTTCAGCGTTCCTTCTGGCTTTGCCAATATTTGCTTCATCTGTTCGAAGGTCTAAGATTTCAATTTTTGTTCCTTCTACCGCTTCCTTTAAGCCTTGATAGCGTTCCACAGCATTTGCTTGATCACCGACACCAACAAAGACCATGACTTGGCCCCCATCAGGTAATGCCTCTTTGAGAAGCTCTCCGGCCTGACGCCCGGCCTCAACATTGTTTGTTCCCAAGTAAAACAAGCGATCGGATTCAGGGGCATCGCTATCAACTGTAATAATAGATGCCTTTTTCGCCCAACTATTCAGCATTTCTTGCTGACCTTTTGGATTTGGTGGACTGATGGCAATTCCTTTGAATCCTCTGACAAGTAAAGAATCGCAGATTTCTCGTTGCTTTGCAGCTGTTCCATCACCCATTTTGAATTCAATTTCGATATCATCATGTTCTGAAGCTGCCTTTTCAGCTCCGGCTTTTCCGAAGGACCAGAAATCGGCCGTAGCATTTGTCATGAATGCTAATTTCACTTTCGGAGCTGTTGATTGTGATCCGGATTCTTTTTTAGATTCTCCTCCGCATGAGACTAGACATATGATTGATGCGATGAGGGCGAATTGTTTAATGATATTGAGGAATTTAAGTTTCATGAATTCTGATTAGTTCGGTTAATTGGAAATTTCCTATTTATATTGGTATTAGAGGCAAAAAAACATCTATTGAGAATCCTTTTTTTTCTGAGCTTCTTTTACTCGCTCATAATGGGCTTTAAACCCATTATTAAGATCGAGGATTTCTTTGCGGTTTTCTTCTCTGAGTTTTTCTAAAGGGAATACATAGGCTTTCTTGCCTATGAGCATTCTTACGTTGCTATCTTTAATGATTGTAGGGGGTATGAATTTTTCTTTGTTGCCTGGGTCAAATGCGATGAGCCTTCCTATGATGGTCTTTCCTTCATTGTTGATCCATGATTTGTCATCGGTCACTGCCAAGTAGGTGATTTTTTTCACCTCTTTTTTGATGGGGGATGCCTTTGGGGTGGTTATAGAAGCGCCGCCGAATTGGCCTGAGCCGGATATGGTTTTGTTGGTGGCCTTGATCTGAGCAATTGATTCGGATTGACTGAAAATAAAATAAAGGCACATCACTGGGAAAAGACGCAGTGAATAATATTTGTAGTTTTTATTTTTCATTTTCCTTTGGTCAGGGTTTGGCCTTGGGTCGGGATGGTTAGTTCTTAGTTTGCTTTATGCTATTTTTAACAGTCTCAGCAATGATAGTTGCCCCAGCAGCGTTCGGATGAACGTGATCAGGTATGAGTTGATGCTTGTCTCTAAATGGTGAGTTCAAGTCGATGATTTCACATTCAGTTTGAGCTGAGAGTTTTTTGAGTGCTGGTATAATGTCTCTATTAACGATCGCGTCAGTTATTCCCCAGCGAGGCTTGACGACTGGGACTGGAAGGCAAATGAAAATTGTTGGTTTTGATGAGAGCTTTGCAAAGGCTGAGATCATTGATTTATAATCAGCTGAATACTCTGCCCCGTGTTTCCAGTTTTGTGGTTTCGTGTCATTGGTACCTAACTTGATGACGACAATGTTTGGATTAAAGTCTAGGGCAGCTTTGTATTCCCGTTGTTTCCAGAACGGTTTGTCGCCTTTTTTAAGCATCGTTGATCCGCTGTTTCCGAAATTTTTGACTTCATATTTTGGGCCGAGCATTTTACCAAGTTGGACCGGGTAACTCATATTTTTTCTGTCCTTGATGCCGGCACCGTATGTGATGCTGTCACCTACGCAGGCGATTCTGATGGCGTCTGAGAATGCAGTGACTGAAAATATGGATACTGAGAGGAGAGTTAAGAATAATAATTTCATTTTTGATTAGTGTGAATATTAACCGAAAGATTTACGTAGCAGCGCTAAGCTTTTTTTGCATCCAGAGACGGGATCTTCTTTCCCTTCAAATTCCAAGGACACCCATCCCCGGTAATTTGCCTTGTGCATGATTTTTGCAACCTTCTCATAGTCCAGATCAAGGGTGTACCAGCGTCCACCACCGTAATAAGTTTTTGCCTGAAGTAGAACAGTTTTATCTGCTAGCATGGAAAGCCGTTCGTATGGATCTTCTAGAAAATTACCTGTGTCCAAAGTGACCTGTAGCCAAGGCGATTTGATTGCATTGATTATTTTCAATACGCCTTCCGGAGTAAGGCCGAGTCCCCAGTGATTTTCTAAGCCGAGGATTACGCCAGCCCTCTCTGCCTCCCCGACCAGATCTCCGATCGAATCGATGACCCAGTCGTAGCCTTCTTTTTCTGTGTGCCCTTCGAGTACGGGTTCGATCCCTTTGTTTTCCATGAGGTGATCAAAATTCTTTGATGTGTTCCACCTGCCGGTATTTATACGTATCGTTGGAATACCCAAGTCCGCTGCTTGACGTATGTAAAATATGGTCTGTTCAACATTGTGCCTTCTTTTGTAAGGGTCAGGATCCACGAAGTCCTGATGAGTGGATAATCCCATGAGTGCTAAACCGTTCAAGAACGCATGTTTCTTAATTTTTTGTAAATAGGGTGGAGTGAAGTCCTCCATTTGAACTTGAAGTATTTCAACTCCGTCAAATCCTTGGTCAGCAGCAATGTCGAGGCACTTCTCAATTGGTCTGAACTCCTTCCTTCTGAAGCCCCAATACGAATAAGTTGAAACGCCAATTGAATTGGATTTGATAGGTGGACGGTCCCTATTTGCAGGTGATGCTGACGCCATTCCTGAACCAATAATTGCTCCGGTGAGTGCACTTGCTGATTTAAAGAATTTTCTACGATTTTGGAGATTTGTCGGCATTGGATTAATATAAAACAAGAAATGAGTGCCTGTCTCGTTAAAAAGCCTAAACTGAGCACTCTTTATGTTGAGTTTTAGTTTGTTTGGCAGTTTCTATTAGAACACATTATATCTCTTATACTAAAATATGAATAAATCGCTACCTTCTGAACCTATTGAACCTGATGATCCAGAACGTAGGCAATTTCTAGAAAAAACAGTCAGTATAGTTTTAGGTGGAGCCATGGTTTCCGTCCCTGTCGGTGCCGGAATTGCTACACTATTAGCGCCACTTAGTAGTGATAAGGGTGGCAGTTTAAAGATTCGTCTTGCAAGCATTGAAGATCTTCCATCAGATGGGACTCCTAAGCTCTATCAGATCGTTGCTGAGAAGAAGGACGCATGGACTAAGTATCCTAATAAGCCCATCGGTTCGGTTTTCCTTCGTAGAATCGGGGAGAGTAAAGTTGTTGCTTTTAGTTCGAGTTGCCCTCATGCCGGTTGTAGCGTTGATATTGATTCTGACGGATCTGCTTTTTTCTGTCCCTGCCATGCGAGTAGCTTTGACTTTGATGGAATCACTCAAGGAAAAAGTGTGAGTCCTCGCGGATTGGATGCGTTGGAAGTTGATCCGGATCTTTTGGTTAAGGGGGAAGTCTGGGTGACGTTCGTTAAATTTAAAGCCGGAGTTGCGGATAAGGTCGAAGTCTAATGAAGGGATTATTTAGCTGGCTAGAAAATAGAACCGGCATTGGAGCCCTCGCTAAGGAGGCTCTCTTTGAGCGAGTCCCTGGAGGTGCACGGTGGCGTTACGTCTGGGGAAGCACCTTGACCTTTGCGATCATGGTTCAGTTTATAACTGGGGTCTTTCTCTGGATGGCCTACAGTCCGAGCGCTTCAACGGCATGGGAAAGTGTTTATTATATTCAGAACGAATTGACTTTCGGATGGATTCTCAGAGGTATCCATCATTGGACGGCACAGATCATGGTGGTGCTACTGGTTCTTCATCTCGTTCAGGTCGTCATAGATAGCGCTTATCGAGCTCCCCGTGAATTTAATTTCTGGTTCGGTGTCATTCTGCTCTTCATTACGCTGGCAACTTCCCTCACTGGGTACTTATTGCCATGGGATCAGAAGGGTTTCTGGGCAACTAAAGTTGCAACGAATTTGGCTGGTGTTGTTCCCATCATTGGAGATGATTTGCAGAGAGTTGTCATTGGAGGAGCGGATTACGGTCATCATACCCTGACACGTTTCTTTGCATTGCATGCGGGTATTCTGCCGGCCGCCCTTATTGCATTGATTGGGGTGCATATTTATTTATTTAGACGCCATGGCATCACCGAGGCAAAACCTGCGACTCGAGTAGGAGCGTTGTATTATTGGTACCTCCTAGCAGTTGGTTCGGCGGGCTTGGCTGTGGTTGCTTATCTATTTAAGGATTCAAATCCTCCATGGGTTCTATGGGTTCCTAGTTTGTTGGCTGCCGGTGTCCTTGTTCGAATTGTCTTTCTTCACCTTCACGGGAAAGATGATAATTCTGCACGTAGACCTAAGCGGGATGGTATGTTTTGGCCTGATCAAATATTTCGTGATGCGATTGTCTGTTTTGCTGTATTAGGAGCTGTTCTATTCTTTGTTTTTTGGAAGGGTACTGAACTGACTTCGCCTGCGGATCCGTCTCAGCCTTACAATGCAGCCCGTCCTGATTGGTACTTCATGCCTCTCTTTTTGATGCTAAAGTTTGAACCGTTTCAAGGTGAGTTCGGTCTTGTTCTTGGTGCCATCATTGTTCCTGGAGTCTTGTCATCAATGCTATTCATGATGCCTCTGATTGGTCTCAAGAAGGTTGGCCATTGGGTCAATGTGGTTTTGCTTTACGTTTTGATTGGCGGTTTCGTTGTCCTGACTGTGATGGCTTTCAAAAAAGATTCTTCTGATCCGGCTTACATTGCGGATGTAACAAAAGCTCATGAGCAAGCTGAAAGAGTCAATGAGTTGATTGAATTTAATGACGGGATCCCTCCTGAAGGAGCACTCTCGTTACTTTATTCTGACCCCCTGACCCAGGGACCGAGGCTCTTTGCTACTAACTGTTCAACTTGTCATGCTTACGGTTATGACGATGACGGTAATGCTCTGGATGGTGCCAATAAAAAATTAATTGATAAACAGTCGGCTCCGGACTTGAAAGGTGTGGGTAGTCGGGAGTGGATATCAAAGGTGCTGACGGTTGATCATTATCAGAGCAGTAAATTTTTTGGTAATACAAATTTCAAAAAAGGTAAGATGTTGGAATTTCTTGTAGATACAGAGCTCGAGGAGGAAGACGTGACTGGGCTTGCTGCGGCGCTTTCTTCTGAGGCTAAACTTAAATCACAATCGGATATCGATAATAATGACACAAAATTAATAGCTAATGGGTTTGAGTGGATGGGTGAGGATGAGCTTGCCTGTGTTGACTGTCATAAGATCAAGGGAGAAGGTGGCAAGAAAGGGCCCGACCTGACCGCTTATATGTCTAGGCAATGGCTTGTAGATTTTATTGGCAACTCAAGCCATGAAAGATTTTATGGTGATGATAATGACAGGATGCCTAATTTCTTGGATGCTGTGAGTGCTGAAGGTGAGATTAAGCAGGGTAAACTTGATCAAAAGAGTGTTGAGCTAATTGTTGATTGGTTACGTGGAGAGTACGCTGATAAATGAGTTACAGAGTAGAGATCTTCTTATTATAATTATTCTGTATTTTTGATGTTAAAAATTGAATGTCCAAAATGTGGAACGCCACTAGAAGTTCCTGATGATAAGACTCAAGGAAAGGGGAGGTGCTCAACTTGTGAGACCAAATTCTTGATACCTGCTTCGGAAGATGATGAGATAGAAATTATTGATGAAGAGAAGACCGATGTTGTAAAAAGTAAACAGGGAGATGAGTCAATAAATGAAGAGGAGTCCGGTAAGGATAAAGATGGCTCTGATGAGGAAGAGTTGAGCAGTGAGGATCAGAGCAATGAATTGTCTGAAGATTTCATTGCTAGGTGGCTTAAGGTGCTCGGCCTCATTACTGTGGGGCTAATAATAGGCATTATACTTGGATTTTATGTTGGCAGGTTCACGGCGACGCCTGAGGATGAATTTTATCAGTCTGAGCCTTCAATTAAATCACGAGGTGACACCATTGACCCCTTTGGAATTGATAATAATTAGAACTAATCAATTGGTGATTAATTAGATTTTGTAGTAATAAGTATTAGATGTTTGCCAGAATTTATAGTCTTAGCCTGATCCTAATTCTTGGATTGCTGGGATCTGTTTCTTGTGACCGTGCAGAAGAATATGTTGAAATAAAAGATTCCCGTACTCCTGGTCGTTTTTCTCCAACCCCTCAGCTTGGCCTGTCGTTTAAGGACCGAGCAGGAATCACTTCATCTTCTAATAGTTCTCCTGAATCCTCTAAGGTGTCATTTTTTGTTAAAATGATTGGGCCTAAAGCTTTGATTGATGGAGAAAAAAGTAGGTTTGATGCTTTCTGCAAAACTTTAAAAGTTGGTAAGGGTAATCCTCCGTTCGAATGGACTAAGCCAGACGAGTGGAACGCTGCTGAGGGGACAGCAATGAGGATTGCTAATTTTAACTTCGGTCCAGATAAGAAAGGTGAGTGCTATTTTACAGTGCTACCTGGTGGCGGGCAATTACTGGCGAATCTTAACAGGTGGCGTAGTCAGATGGGATTGCCTGATGCTACGCCAGAAGAAGCAGAATCGTTACCTTCTCGACAGTTCCTATTTGGAGACGGTAAGTACGTTGAAATTGAAGGTTCTTTTAAAGGGTTCGGTGCAAGTGATGCTGAGGACGGATATAAAATGATTGGCATAATTATGCCTGAACTCCAAATAGGAGGGCCTAAATAAATTAATGGCGGATACTGAATCAGATATTCATAAGGGTTCTCGTAAAAGGAAGTCATTACTCGCTAAATTGTATGATTTCTTTTCCGGGTACTTGCTTGCCGTCATTCTATTAACGTTCCTATTGGCTCTAACCTATTTTGGGACCATGGCTCAAGTTGAGCTTGGGCTTTATGAGGCATCCGAAAAATATTTTGAATCATTTTTTCTAACTGAGAACATCGCCGGCGTTCCGGTCCTTCTTCCGGGCGTGTACTTAGTCAGTGCGTTACTTTTCTTAAATCTTACGCTTGGAGCCATCGTGAGAGTGCGTAAGAGTTGGCGCCGTCCGGGTATGTTGATTGCTCATAGTGGAATTCTTTACATATTGTTTGCCGGTTTCGTCGCTTTTCACTACACGAAAGAAGGCAATATGCTTCTGTACGAGCCGAACGGATCAGATGTCAGGCATCAGTCTGATGAAATCTATAATCTCACTAATTGGAGTATTGAGGTTACCAAGTATGATTCAAACGGGAAGCGCGAATTTATCCATGTGATAGGGCCAGACCAATTAGGGGGAGATTGGGAAGCCGGATCAACGAGAACTTATGTGAACAGTGATATTCCGTTTCAAATTAAGGTTTCGGGCTATTTGAGGAATATAGCTAATGGCAAGGGTCAATTGGCAGGACTCCTTAGTGAGAAAGGGGCAAAGGACAAAGGAGTGAGGATCATAGAAGGTTATGGTGTAGAAGCTGTGCCTACTAATAAGAGTATGGAATTTAATCTTCCAGCCACTTACATTGATATTTTCTCGAGGGTTGGTACTAACAAATTTGATTCTGAATCAATTTCTTCGGCCCTTCTAATTGGCTCAGGGCCGCTGTCTCCTAAGCCATTTACTTTTAGTGATGGAGATGAGAAGTGGTCCGTTGATCTGACCCGGCAGCGCTATACTCTTCCCTTTGCTATTGAATTGGAGAATTTTCAAAAGGAGGATCACCCTGGTACTATGAGGGCTCGTGAATATTCAAGTGACGTCATAAAGATTGATACTGGCAGAAAGGTGCACATTAGCATGAATAAGCCGATGAGAGACGCTGGATACACTCTCTATCAGGCCAGCTGGGGACCAGAGGGGGCTCGACCCGGAGATCGTCTTTATACTAGCTTGGCGGTCTCCTATAATCCTGCTGATCAGTGGCCTAAGTACGGAACTTATGTGATTGCCATAGGAATGACGATTCATTTTGTTCAGAAGCTTTTTTCCTATCTCAAACGCAGTAATAGGTCACGTCGGAGAGAGGAGGATTCTCAATGAATAGACTAATCAAATCTATAAGAGTTATACTCTGTTTTGTTTTTGCTGCGTCTCTTAACTTCAGCGCTGCGGCGATAGATTCCTATAAAAAGTGGGACCCAGAAATTGTGAAAATATTTGAGGCGATGCCCGTTCAGGAAGAGGGTCGTCTCAAGCCGATGCAAACGGTCGCTCGGTACAAGTTGATGCGGATAAATAACTCCAAGCGTCTTCGTTTCGAAGTTGGCGGTGAGAAGATCAAGGTCTCTGCTGCAGAATGGTTAATGGATTGTCTTTTCCGTCCTGAAGTGGCAAAAAAAATGCCGATTTTCAAGGTTAATAATCCAGACGTAATTGAGGCGATCGGAGTCGAGCCTCATAGCTCGCCTCGGGAAAGATACAGTTTTGAGGAAATTAGTAGTGCCCCTGATGCGATGAAGCGCCTTTCTGAGAGGACCGGGGAGTTGGGAAAGATGATGGAAGATTCCGATAAAGAAGAGGAATCTAAGGCTGCGCGCAGAGATCCAGTTAACGCGGGGCTCCTATCCCTTAAGTCCGCCGTCAATGAATTTGAGTGGGCGACCAATGCATTCAACTTTGCTAGGGATGGGATCGCTGTTGATTTGGGGGAAGCTTCTGAAGAATTCAAAAAAGCTGAAGGCGGTAAATCGAGGGTCAGTTATTTTCTTTCTGAGTTCGATAAAATCATAGAGATTGCAAGAAAGCCTGAAGGGCAAGAGTTCGTAGCAAAGATATCAGCAGCATTCAATCTCCTCGAGAGGGACATGGCGACGGCTGGTGTGAAGGACAGGGTCAGCATGATTAGTTTGGCTATGTTTCCACCGATATCAGATGATGATGAGGAGTGGATAAAGCCCGGTTATTTGATCGAACAATTGTCATTTAGGAAGAACGAGTTATCCGTTGAAGATCAAAAGAAATTTGCGCAATGGGCCTTACCTAAAATTGTGGCCCTTGAAGGTCTGACTAGGAATGTTGGGTCTCCGAGTTTTGTTAATGATTTGAAAGCTTTGAGTGATGGGATTGTGGCTAAAGCAAAGGAGAGGGGAGAGTATAAGAATATTGAATTAGAGTTGCTTAATAATAGGCTAGGACTTTTTCACTGGGCACTACCTTTTTACATCATGGCATTTATTCTTTTGGCTGTGACCTGGTTAGGACCAGGCAGTAAGATTTCGAGGGGTCTGACATATGGGGTTCTTGGGATGACGGTATTTGCCACGGTCGCTCTGATAGCTGGGATTTACTTGCGCAGTATACTTCTTGGGAGGCCCCCAATATCTACTCTTTATGAGACAATTCCGTTCATTACGGCATCAGCAGTTATTCTGTGCCTAGTCATTGAGTTCTTTGACAGGAAAGGCATTGCGCTGGCCTGTTCTGTTATGATTGGTATCATTGGCCTTTTCCTTGCGATGCGTTTTGAGATTAAGGAGGCTCGGGACACTCTTAAAGTTCTTGAGGCTGTCCTCCGTTCCAATTTCTGGTTAGCGACTCATGTCATTTGTATTAATATTGGCTATTCAGCTGCAATTCTTGGTGGAGTAATAGCTCATCTGTTCATATTTTCCTGCTTCTTTAATGTTGGATCTAAGGATTTTAGAAAATCGGTCACACGGATGGTCTATGGGGTAACCTGTTTTGGGCTCTTATTTGCATTAGTTGGGACTGTCCTTGGAGGTGTTTGGGCAAATGACAGTTGGGGTCGGTTCTGGGGCTGGGACCCTAAGGAAAATGGAGCCCTGATGATCTGCATAGGTGCTATCATACTATTGCATGCCAAAATGGGCGGTTATATCAAAGAACTGGGCATTAATGTAATGGCGGTACTAATTTTGATGATCACAGTCTTTTCTTGGTGGCATGTGAATCAACTCGAAACGGGTCTTCATAGCTATGGTTTTACAAGTGGTATCATGTTTTGGCTCTTTATTGTTTATGCTATTGAAAGCGCCGTCATGTCTTTGGGATTAAGTTGCTGCTTCTTCAGATTTCCCGAACGTAAGGGGCAGCTAGGAGGAGTACGGACTGTTTTTTCAGTCTCTTTTTTCCTTTTAGCCTTCATTTTCACCATTGTTTTTGTCAATCTGGCGTTACTAACGTAAGCCTAAAGGTTACTAGATTTAAATTTTACTCTAAAAGCATGAAAATACATATAACTATCAGAGCATTAATATCCGCAGTAATTTTAATCTCAGGATCACTGGCATTTGCTGAATCGAAAAAGAAAATCGTTTTTGTGGCAGGCAACCGGAGTCATGGATGGGGAGCGCATGAATTCAATGCGGGTTCATTATTAATGGAAGCTCATCTGAAGGAGTCCCTTGGAAATAAGATTGAAACGGTTGTGCATAAGAACGGCTGGCCAAAAGAGTCGAACCCTTTCGATGGGGCTGATGCGATCGTGCTCTTCATGGACGGAGGAGGTGGACATCCCATTAATCGGTACCTAGACCAGGTCAAAAAAGAAATAGATCGTGGTTGTGGGTTAATGTGTATGCATTATGCGGTCGAGGTTCCTGCTGGCAGGTCGGGGAAGGCATTGCAGCAGTGGATTGGTGGATATTACGAGGCTGGGTGGTCTATAAATCCCCATTGGGTCGCTACTTCCAAGCTCAATAAGCAGCACCCAGTGACTAGAGGAGTTCAAGATTTTAAAGTCAAAGATGAATGGTATTTTAATATGCGATTCAGGGAAGGAAAGAAGGGCGTTACTACGATCCTTGATGCGGTACCGGACGATGTTGCTCGGTCAGGTAAATCATCTTGGCCTCGTGGCCCCAAGAAGCATATAGTTGAATCAACAGGAAGAGCTGAGACTCTATGCTGGTCAGTTCAGAGGGAAGATGGAGGCCGCGGCGTTGGATTTACTGGGGCTCATTTTCACGCGAATTTTGGAGATGATGGGTATCGTAAATTGGTACTGAATGCCGTCGCCTGGACTGCAGGCATGACTGTTCCCGAGAAAGGATTGGTAACTCATAGGCCCGATGAAGCGGAGCTAGATACTAACCAAGACTTTAAAAAGCCAGGTAGTCAGAAGAAGAAAGTCGCAACTAAGCCAAAGTCCACTAAGGCCAAGGCAAAATTTACCAGCAAAACTATTTCCAGAGGAACTCCTAATCATTCTGTCAATGTCGATGTTGATGTGAGTGGAGCCAATAAGCTCTATCTCGTAGTTGATGATGCTGGTGATGGTTATGCCGCTGACTGGGCAGATTGGGCCGAACCTCGAATCATTGTTAAAGGTGAAGAGACCAAGCTCACTGATCTTAAATGGAAGTCGGCTAGAGTCGACTGGGGGCAGGCAAGAGTAGGTAAGAACGCTGGAGGAGGAAAGCTGAGTATTAATGGGAAGGATATTAGTTATGGGATAGGAGTTCATGCCAATTCAATTCTTGAGTATGATCTACCGAAAGAAGCGGAACGTTTTAAGGTGACTTGTGGCCTTGATAATGGTGGCACTGAACAATCTGGTCAGAGTCCAACTGTTCGTTTTCAGGTCTTTACCGAGAAGCCTAAAATTGCAGCAAGAAAGTCTGGAGGAGGAGGAGGTTTTGAGCCCAGTGAATCACTTGATTTGTTGGAAGTTGCTGATGGAATGACTGCTCAGCTGTTCGCCTCCGAGCCAATGATTCTAAGCCCTTCAAGTATTGATATAGATCATAAGGGCCGAGTATGGGTAGCTGAAATTGTTAATTATAGGGGCCACAATGGAAAGAGGGCCGAAGGAGATCGCATATTAATACTTGAAGATGCAAATGGAGATGGTCTGGCTGATAATGTTAAGACTTTTTACCAGGGAAGAGACATTGATTCTCCTCACGGTGTATGTGTCTTGGGAGACAAGATTATAGTTTCTGCAGGTGAGCAAGTTCTGCTCTTCACGGATAAGAACGGTGACGATAAGCCTGATGAAAAGAAGGTCCTCTTCAACGTAGTTGGTGGGAAGCAACATGATCACGGTATTCACGCATTCTGTTTCGGCCCTGACGGAAAATTGTATTTCAATTTTGGTAATGCTTCGAGAGGTCTTAAGACTCCAGACGGAAAGGTTATCATTGATAAGATGGGCAATGAAGTGATGGGTGACAGAAAGCCTTACCAGCAAGGAATGGTTTTCAGGTGTGACTTGGATGGCTCAAACGTAGAGACACTTGGGTGGAACTTTAGAAATAATTGGGAAGCTACCGTTGATTCTTTTGGATCAGTTTGGCAGTCAGACAATGATGATGACGGTAACCGTGGAGTCCGTATCAATTATGTCATGGAGTTCGGTAACTATGGTTACCGTGATGAGTTTAACGGTAAGGGTTGGAGGGACAAACGTACCAATATCGAGAAAGAAATACCTCTAAGGCATTGGCACCTCAATGATCCTGGTGTGGTACCAAATCTTATACAAACAGGAGCAGGCTCTCCTACAGGAATTATTGTATATGAAGGTAAGATGTTTCCTTCCTTACGTCATCAGGTCATACATTGTGACGCCGGCCCTAACGTATGTAGGGCATACCCACGAAAGAATAGTGGAGCCGGATACTCAGCTGAGATGCTCCCATTATTGAGTGGAGGTGGAGACAAGTGGTACAGGCCAAGTGATGTTGCAGTGGCTCCAGACGGGTCATTGATTGTTGCTGATTGGTACGATCCTGGTGTCGGAGGTCATGGAATGAGAGACCTTGATAGGGGAAGGATTTTTAGACTTATTCCCGAAGGGCATGATGGTTATAAAATTCCAAAGCTTAATATCAAGGCATTGTCCGGTGCAATCGAAGCGTTAAAGAGTCCAAACTTTGAAACGCGTTATTTGGCTTGGAACTCACTTCACTCAATGGGAAGAGGGAAGACCGAAGCCGCATTATTGAAGATGATGGGGTCAGGGGATAAAGTTTATAGCGCTAGGGCAGCTTGGTGCTTAGGGAAAATGGACGGTGCCGGTAAAATGGTCGTTGATAAGTTGAAGAAAGATAATGATTCAGACTTAAGGATCGTTGCAATTAGGTTATCCAGACAACTCGATCATGATGTTGTTGGGTTAGTCTCTGAGTTGGCTAAAGATAAAAATCCACAGGTAAGAAGAGAGTGCGCAATTGCATTGCGTGAATTGGATGCAAAGAGTGCGGCTTCTATTTGGGCTCAGTTGGCGATCCAGCATGACGGTTCAGACAGATGGTATCTCGAAGCCTTGGGGATTGCGGCTGAGGGGAAGTGGGACGCTTGCTTTGATGCGTGGGTCAAGGCTGGAGGAAAATGGTCAAGTCCAGGTGGTCGTGATATTGTTTGGAGATCTCGGAGCAAATCAGCGCCAGCGATGCTTGCAAAAATAGTTAAAGATTCTTCGACGAAAGAAGATGAAAAAGCTAGGTACATGAGGGCCTTCGATTTTCATTCAGGTCCAGAAAAAGATGCCGCTTTGCAGAGCATACTTCTTGATTAAGTGTTTAGGATTTCTTCCAAGATCTACGTTATTTTTTTATGTGCCCTCGGTGGCTTTAATTATGTTAAAGCTGACGAGGCCAAGGACGCACTTATTGTTCAAACAATATTAAAGCTCGACTCATTTGATTATGAGAAGAGTTCCAACAAAGTTAAGGATTCAGTTTCTCGGTACCTGCTAAAAAATGTCGGAACAGAAGAATATTTTACGCTAGTAGAAAAGTTCTTGATTGAAGAGCAATTAAGTAATCTGCAAAGCCTCTGCTCGGAAAAGGATCCCAATTCTCGAGCGGCTAATCTTTTGTTCAAAATAGGTGGTAAGGATGCAATAGCGGATGCCTTGAAAGGCCTCACTGAGGGAAGGGAGCTCTTCATTAGCTCTATTGGTTTTGTTAATAATTCCGATACTGTGTCTGCCCTGGAGAGCTTACTATCAGGTGATAATTTCAAAGAAATGAGAGTTGTTGTCAGGGCCATGTCGAATAGTCCTGCAGGGCAAGAAAAGCTTCTCGACTTGTGTGAAGCAAAGAAAATTCCTTCACAACTAAAGCAAGATGCTTCGGTCCTTCTGTCAGGATCAGTTGACCCTCGTGTCCGTTCTCGTGCAGCCAAGATAATCCCTTTACCTGCATCGTTAGGGGGAGGTTCTCTGCCTCCCGTTAAAGAACTTGTCGAGCTTCGAGGTGACTCTAAAAAAGGTGAACTTGTCTATTTGAGGTCATGTTTCACCTGTCATAAGGCTGGAGAGAAGGGTATCGATTTTGGCCCGGCCCTATCTGAGATTGGGGACAAGCTTGCTAGAGAAGCTATGTACGTTTCTATTATTTCTCCTAGTCAGGCGATCAGTTTCGGCTATGAGGGGTTCACTGTTAAGACCAATGAGGGTGCTACACTCATTGGTTATGTCGTGAGTGATGGTGATAAAGAGCTGACAATGAAGGTCCCCGGTGGGGCCGTGGTTTCAACTAACAAGAGTGAAGTTGAATCGAGGGTTCCTCTCGAAGTGTCATTAATGCCATCCGGCTTAGTTTCTGCTATGACAAAAGATGATTTGATCGATTTAGTTGAGTACCTAATGACCTTAAAAAAGACAGAAAAATAGGATAGTCTTGAAGAGAAATAAATTATAAAATCATTGTATCGTGTCAGAGAAAAAAACTAACCTTGTCGATTTGGGGTTCATGGATGCCCGAATTAAACTCATTGATATTGCGGCATTCCTTGATCGTATTGATAGGCATGATCAGTCAGATGATTATAGAGTATCAGCTCTGAAGGGAGCTTTTCCTGAACTCCTCAGCAGCGAGACGGGCAGGGCTGCCCGAGTTCTTGATCTATTGAGTGATCAATCGACTGAGCCTGTAAATGAATCAAATATCCAAGGGGCATTTGGAGCCCCTTCTCCGGAACAATAATTAATTATTAAGTAATGCGATACATTGAACCACATGCTCACATGGTGAGTAGAACAACGGATGATTATATGGCCCTTGCCTGCGCTGGTTGTAAGGCAGTTAATGAGCCTGCCTTCTGGGCTGGTTTTGATAGGGCTTCGTCTCAGGGTTTTTATGATTATTTTCGTCAGATAACCGAATACGAACCGAAGCGGGCAGCCAAGTTTTGTATAGATCATTACTGCTGGCTTTGTATTAATCCAAAAGAGTCTGAGGACGTTGTCCTTGCTCGAGAGGTCATGTCAATAATTCCTGACTTCATTCAATGTGATAATGTTCTCGGGATCGGTGAAATTGGTTTAAATAAAAACACTCGTAATGAGCTGCAAATTCTTGAAGAGCATATTCAGCTGGCGATTGACCATGATCAGATGATTCTTGTTCACACTCCTCACCTTGAGGACAAGTTGAAGGGGACTAAGCTTATTGTTGATGCGTTGTGTAATCATTCCAGTATCGATCCGTCTAAGGTTATCATTGATCATGTTGAAGAGCATACTGCTCCGTTGGTAATGGATAAGGGTTTTTGGGCAGGAATGACACTTTATCCGGAATCTAAAGTTACGCCGAACCGCGCAGTGGATATGCTTGAATTGTATGGACACGAGAGAGTCTGGATGAACAGTGCCTGCGATTGGGGTGTTAGTGATCCTCTGTCTGTTCCTAAGGCTGTTCTTGAGATGAGAAGGCGAGGCTATGATGATTCATTTATTGATAAGGTCGTCTATCTAAATCCTGCTCAATTTATGGGTCAGAATCCCAAGTTTAAGTTGTCCTAGGCTGTAATAATGCTGACCTTCATTTAAAACTATTAAATCAAATGGAACTAAATGAAGGTATTCACCTTGCCTATTGTACTAACATTCACCGGGGTGAGGGATGGGATGAGACGTTCAAGGCTCTTGAGGATTATACTTTAAGGGTAAGGGCGAAAGTTTGTCCTGATCTACCGTATGCGATCGGCTTACGATTGGGTCATTTGGCGGCTCTTGAGCTTAATGATTCTACGACTGATAATCTTAAAAATTTCCAGGATTGGCTTGTAACTAATAATTGTTACGTTTTTACCATCAATGGCTTTCCGTATGGTCAGTTCCATGGTGCTCGTGTTAAGGAGCAGGTTTATCGGCCTGACTGGACTGATCAGCGTAGAGTTGAATATACGAATCTTCTTTTTGATATACTGGTCAAGTTGTTGCCCCCTGGAACCGCCGGCAGCGTGAGTACGTTACCTGGTTCATTTAAAGAATTTATCAGTGATGATGGTGTTCAGGGGGATCTCATAATTAATAATATTGCTCAGTGCGGAGACCATATTTCCCGGTTAGCTGAAGAGACTGGGATGGATTTGCATCTTGGCTTTGAGCCTGAGCCTTTAGGCTGGTTTGAGACGACAGCTGAGACTGTTGATTTCTTTGATAGATTTCGATCATCCAAAGGTAGTGGTTATGATTCAGTTCTTGGTGTCAATTATGATACTTGTCATCTGGCCATTGAATTTGAATCTGCTGTTGATGCCTTTGCTGCTCTTAGAGAAAAGAATATTAGGATAAGTAAGCTGCACTTAAGTTCAGCGTTGAGATTGTCTCCTTCGCCTCAAAACTTGAAGACTTTGAAGGGATTTGAGGACGATGTTTATCTGCATCAGGTAGTGGCAAAGGCCAAAGATGGATCACTGGAAAGGTATAGAGATTTACCTGATGCTTTAGAATATGCGATGAGCGGCACTGAGTGTGATGATGAAGAGTGGAGAGTTCATTTTCATATTCCACTCCATAGTAGCCCCGGCAGTCAATTTAATGACACGAGGGACCATATTGATGATGTTCTTTCTCTTTTAAGGGATGACCCTTCGCTCTGCCAGCATCTTGAGATGGAAACCTATACGTGGGAAGTGCTGCCTGATGAAATGCAGTCAGGAGATGTGGTTGAGCAATTAGTCAAAGAATATCAATGGACTCTTGATGGGTTAGGACGGGTCGGACTCGTTTAAATATAAATGCACAAAATAACCAAAGGGGTATTGGATTTATGTAGAATATCTAATTTACCTACTGTCCTTTCTAACTGCGTTGGAGCGTGGTTAATAGCTGGTGCTGCTCTTGGTGATTTCAATTTATTGGTGCTGGTACTTGGAGCGGCATTATTTTATTCAGGCGGAATGATCATGAATGATGTTTTTGACGTTTCATTTGATGATGAGTTTCGTCCTGACAGGCCAATCCCATCGGGGATTATATCAAAACGCTCAGCCTGCATTCTCACTCTGATATTTATGGTATCAGGATTCATGTTTATGGTTCTTGGTGGCGCGCAATTATTTTTTGTTCTGTTATTGAGTGTCGTTATTATTGCATACAACTTTTTACATAAGAGGTGGTCTCATTCGGTTTACATTATGGGTGCTTGTCGCTCATTTCTTTATCTTGCCTGCGCTTCGGCTGTATCGGCTAATGTGCAGCAGAGCGTTTTCGCGTGGTGCGTTTGTCTTGGGTTGTATACTGCTGGGATCACTGTCGTTGCTAGGGGAGAATCGACAGATAGGGTGGTGAAGTTCTATGGGTTTATCCTTTTGTTGTCACCGGTTCTCGTGCCCGTTTATCTGATTATCACTGGATGGCAATTGCATTTGATTGGCACGTTAGTCGCAGGTTTTCTGTGGCTGTCATGGGCCATCTATTGCCTTTGTATTATTAAAGGGAGTGGTGATGGGCGAGTGGGTAGAGCAGTTTCTTATTTGATAGCAGGGATGGTTCTAATTGATGCTTTTGCGGTGTCTTCGCATTTTGGCTTTTATGGGCTTTTCTTTGTACCTCTATTGCCTCTCGTTATATGGTTTCAGACGAAGGTGTCGGGTACTTGAGTGATATTGAATATATTTAATCCTTAAGGATAATGCTGTGACTGGATTAATCTCTCAGAAGTGCTTAGATTCTTATTCTGCGAAAATTTCACAGATCCCATGATTGAACGACCAATTCATCTTGAGCTTGCCCACAGGATAGAGTTTACAAGGAATCTATTTTCTCCTGAAAACTCTGTTCTTGCTGATGCCATTGCAAGATCAGATGGTGATTTTCCGCACCGCGTCATTGCGTTTGTTGATGGGGGAGTAGTAGGAGGCAATCAGAACTTATTGCGTGACATTAGTTTCTGGTTCAGTGGACGTGACGGGGAGCTTGAACTTGTTGAATCTCCAATCGTATTGCCGGGAGGTGAGTCATGTAAAAACGATTGGTCATTGGTTCCTGAGATATGGAGATCGATTAGTGAAAACTCAATTGACAGGCATTCTTTTGTGATGGCCGTTGGTGGAGGTGCTTTCTTGGATCTTGTAGGTTTTGCTGCGTCTACTGCTCATCGGGGCGTTCGAATGATACGAATCCCAACGACTAGCCTGAGTCAGGGTGATGGTGGGGTCGGAGTGAAGAATGGAGTTAATTTCTTTGGTAAGAAGAATTGGGTGGGAACGTTTGCTGTTCCATATGCCGTCATCAATGATTTTTCTTTTTTGCAGACATTAGACGACAGATCGAGACGGGCAGGGATCATCGAAGCGATCAAGGTTGCAATTGTTAGGAGTAGAGATTTTTATGAAAAGATTGAACAGTGCGCATCTCAGCTCAAGGGATTGGAGGATGATGCACTTGAAAAGGTTATAAGACGTAGCGCTGAAGAGCATGTTGATCATATTGCTACTTCAGGAGATCCTTACGAGTTGGGTTCAGCTCGTCCACTTGATTATGGACACTGGGTTGCTCACAAGCTCGAGCAAATAAGTGCATTCCGGATAGGGCATGGTGAAGCCGTTGCCATTGGTATGGCGGTGGATTTAATTTATTCCAAAAGGATCGGACTAATGTCCTCGGAAGATTGTGAGAGAGTTTTATCTTTGATAGAGGCCGTCGGATTCGATATCTATGATTCAGACCTTCACAGAATAGAGGGAGGAAAATCTGTTATTTTGCATGGACTCGAAGAGTTTAGAGAGCATCTCGGAGGTAGGCTCACTATCACTTTTGTGCCTGAAATTGGTCGTAAGATAGAGCTAAATGAAATGGATGAAGGTGAGGTTCTAGAATCTATTGATGAGCTGAGGGACAGGGTAGAGGAGTGGGACAAAAATGTTAGGCTTAGGGGAAAGGTGGAGCCAGGAGAAGTTGGGGAGGAATCAATCTAATGGAACAATTAGGGGGCAACCGATTCGAGATGAATGCGGATAAAAACCTGATCATTCCCGATCTCAGAGTTAATCTGGTAAGTGGCTTCCTCGATTCGTTTGCCAACTGCAAGAGGAGTGCCAATCGGATTGGAACGTCCTGCCGTCGGTTCCCAGTTTCGAAGATCGGAGGATAGTTCGATCAGATAGCGGATACCCTCGACGGTGTAAACACCGTTCTCCTCGGACCCACCGGCGATCCGTCGGTAGGTAATCTGGAATTCATTACCTTCGAAAGAGGTTCGGAGTGGAGCTGAATCGACCGGGTCATTTGGATTGGTGCCGAAGCCCAGCTCTCCAAAGTTATCGAGCAGGTCGCGGTCGGAATTTCCGGAAGAATCCTGGGTCGTGATACTGCCAAAATTTGCAACCTCCCACGCATCGTGGAGGCCATCGGAGTCGGCATCGACCGGAGCGACGGCAAATTCAGCAAGGACTCCGGCATGATCGGAGGGCCAGCGTCCCTGCGGGATGGTGGTAAAGACCCGGCAATCGATCACAGAGAGTGAGGCACCCTTGAACTGCACCATGTCGATGCGGTCTTGCACGTCGTTGAGATCAATCGGGGTCCATGTGTTACCGGGATGTATCACTGGATCTGGATGAACAACTCGGTAGGCGTCAATCATCCCAGCATTTTCAGTAGCCCGGGTAACAGGCCAGTCAATAACGAGACCGAAGTGCTGGCCGGCTGCAGCCGTGCCCGGGGTCCAATCAAGGTGGGACGGGCAGTTGAAGTCACCAAGGAGGAAGACCGGGGTAACATCGGCGGCGGTGAGCTGGGAAGTGGCGCGGGAAAGGATGTTACTAACCTGAGAAATGCGCCCGGAGTTTGATTCCGCGGCGAGGCCTACGGTCACTCTGGCAGCGTCGGGTGCATTGGTATCCCGGATATCGTAGGGGCCGTATGGATAGGCGGTCAGGTGGCAACTCCAGAAGTGAATCTGGCGAAGGGGCGAATCCGTGATACGCACAGTGGAGCCAGCGGTGCTGCCGGCTGTGAATGTGGCGGTGATCGGATACCTGCTGAGCACCGCGTTGTCGCTCCCGAGCTCAAAGACGTGCCAGCCAAGGTCGTTGGCCCAATCTCCCGCGCGTCCGTTGTTCTCACAGACGGCAACAATGTCAGCGTCCGAGATAAGAATAGAGTCGAGACCCTTATTATAGCCATCGCTCACATTGCCGGTACCAACCCAGATATTAAAAGAGAGTAATTTTAATCGCGGCAGGTGCACGGTCCCGGGTGTGAATACCTCGATAGCGAGTGTGGTGAGCGCGGTATCCGAGGAAAAATCTGAAACCTGGATGGTGAAAACATTCGGGCCAATGTCCCTGGATCCGGGTTCTCCGGAAAGGGTGCCGTCGGGGGAGACAGTGAGCCAGTCGGGACCTTCCAGCTTGGAGAAAGTCAGGCTACTGCCAATGGCAGAGCGTGCATAGGCGCCAAGTTTCCCGGTGTAGGGCTCTCCCTCGATTCCATGAATCCTGCGAATCGAATTAACCACGAAGGCTGGGCCCTCACTTCCGGTCCCTACGGTGAATCGAATAGGGCCTTGCGCAACTGAGTTGCCGTCATTGAGAAGCAAAACCGCAAAGTAGTCACCATCCGGGAACGGCGCGAAGCTCATCGATCCGCTTGGGAACGATCCTCCCCCGACCTGAGTGCCATCGAGGTAATTCCAGCTGGTAGCGGAAACTGCTCCGGGCGTGTCACCCAGCTTGTAGATGCCATTCAAGTCATAGGGATCCCCGGCGGCATCCGCCCAGCTCACAACCACATTCTCCCCGGTGGTGAAGGTGGTCTTGTCGAGGGAAAAGGCGACGGTGTTGCCCGCGTCCTTGAACACCTTTATCTGGCGCGTATCGTCACTATCGTTGAGATTGAGTGTATATTCTGCGTTGCCGGCGGGGTTGACATCAATACTGGTCAGCCCCTTGACATCAATCGGCGGATTAATACCATCTTCTATCGTGAGGCTCTGGATCGGAATATTTCCGCCTGCATCATCCAGTGACCACCGCAGGTTAATGGGGGCATTACCAATGAACTGGGAACTTGAGCTAAAGGAAACGATGGATGCGATGACGTTGGCAATTGAGAAGTCCACACCCTCTGCGGTCGGCGTGTAGCCGTCATTGAGCAGATACCATGCGGTCCAGTCACCAAGCCCCGGCAGGTCCGCGGGAGTAAACGTGACGGATCCGTCCACTACTCCAACGGTAGCACTCTGGGTTCCATTCACGTAAAGCCATGCACTTGATCCTGAGCTTGGAGTAATGCCCCGGGGATAGATACCGATCCAGTCAGTGGGATTGTTCGGCCCGTTCGTCCAGGAGACGACGATGTCCTCGCTGGACTCGTAGCTGGCCTTGTCGAGGGAGAACGAGTCGAAATTGTCGTCAATATCAATATCAAATTCCACACCCTCGGTGGCCGGCGTATAGCCGTCGTCGAGCAAATACCATGCGGTCCAGGAACCCGGTCCCGGCAGAAACGAGGGAGCAAACGTGACGGATCCGTCCACTACTCCAATGGTAACACTCTGAGTTCCATTCACGTAAAGCCATCCACTTGATCCTGAGCTTGGAGTAATGCCCCGGGGATAGATACCGATCCAGTCGGCGGGATTACCGGGCCCGTTAGTCCAGGAGGCGATGATGTCCTCGGTGGAATCGTAACTCGTCTTGTCGAGGGAGATCGTCATTTGAGCGGTGGCAAAATCGGCACACAAAAGGAGGGCAGACATTGAGGCGCAGGCGAGAAGACGTTTCATGATCATGTGGTGGGCACATGCCAATCTCACCAGTCCCATGGAGATAAACTTGAAGAGGTTAGGCGATTGTGACTTCATAATTAACGAATACTATCCCTAGGAAGCTCTATAACTCGTTCTCCAATACTCTGAAAAAGAGTTTCAGAGTACCCGGTTCCGGGTTGGAAAAGGTAAGGGTTGTGGTGTCGCCACCGGAAACTACACTGTCATCGACATCTGCATTGAAATTAAGCTGCTCGTCATCAGAGAAGAACACGGCATAGGTCTTGTTGGGACGTGATGTCCAGGTGATGGTTATTTGTTCAGTGATCTGGTCATAACTGATCTCCGTGACCTTAATCCGGATTCTACCGCCTAGTGAGACCTTGAATCGAATGGGACCTTGCGCAATTGTGTGGCTATCATTGAGAAGAAGGACTGCAAAGTAGTCGCCCTCCGGGAGCGGCGGGAACGTCATCGATCCGCTTGGGGTAAAGCCGCCCCCGACCTGAGTGCCATCGAGGTAATTCCAGAGGGTGGAGGAAATTGATCCCGGCGTGTCACCCAGCTTGTAGATACCGATCCAGTCAGTGGGACCTCCGTCAGCATCTGCCCACGTCGCAACCACATCCTCCTCGGGAGTGTAAGTGGTCCAGTCGAGAGAAAAGGTAGCATTACTTCCCGTGTCCTTGAAGACCGTTAGCAGGCGCGTATCGGCACCATCGTTGAGGCTGAGTGTGTAGTCTGTGTTGCCGCTGGGATTGACATCGAGACTGGTCAGCGCCTTTACCTCAATCGGAGGATTGATGCCGTCTTCTATTATGAGGCTCTGAATAGGAATGTTCCCGTTTAAGTCGTCCACTGACCACGAGAGGGTAATGGGATCATCACCGATGAACTGGGAACTTGAAGTAAAAGAAACGATGGATGCTAAGTCGTTGATGATTGTGAAGTCCACACCCTCGGTGGCCGGCGTGTAAACGTCATTGAGTAGATACCAAGCGGTCCAGTCGCCGGGACCCGGCAGAGAAAAGGGAGCAAACGTAACGGATCCATCCACTACTCCAGCGGTAGCACTCTGAGTGCCATTCACGTAGAGCCATGCACTTGATCCTGAGCTTGGAGTAACGCCTCGGGGATAGATGCCGATCCAGTCAGTGGCATTTTCCGGCCCATCCGTCCAGGAGACGATAATGTCCTCGCTCGACCCGTAACTGGCCTTGTCGAGAGAGAACGAGCCGACGAGGCCGTCAATATTAATACCAATATCAAAGTCCACACCCTCGGTGGCCGGCGTGTAGCCCTCGTCGAGCAAATACCAGGCGGTCCAGGAACCCGGTCCCGGCAGGAACGTTGGAGTAAACGTGACGGATCCGTTCACTACTCCAACGGTACTGACCTGGGTGCCATTCACGTAGAGATATCCACTGGAACCTACTCCCGGCATGAGGCCCCGGGGATAGATACCTATCCAGTCAGCTGGATTGCCAGGCCCATTTGTCCAGGAGACAACAATGTCCTCGCTGAACTCGTAGGTGGCTTTGTCGAGGGAGAACGAGTCGATGAGGCCGTTAATATTAATACCAATATCAAAGTCCACACCCTCGGTGGCCGGCGTGTAGCCGTCATCGAGCAAATACCAGGCGGTCCAGGAACCGGGACCCGGCAGGAACGTTGGAGTAAACGTGACGGATCCGTCCACTACTCCAACGGTACTGACCTGGGTGCCATTCACGTAAAGATATCCACTCGAGCCCAGTCCCGGCGTGAGGCCTCGGGGATAGATTCCGATCCAGTCGGCTGGATTGCCAGGACCATCCGTCCAGGAGACAACAATGTTCTCGGTGGAATCGTAGCTGGTCTTGTCGAGGGAGATCGCTATTTCAGCGGTGGCATAATCGGCACACCAGAGGAGGGCAAAACCTGAGACGCAGATGACAAGATGTTTCATGATCAGTGCAAATTGAAGAAGTGAGTAATGTAGAATTTAAAATCCGACGTGTTGGCACTTACCGCAAGTGCATGATCTATACAAGTAGCATCATTAAACTGTTCTGTGTTGGTGAGTAGGTTCATCTGAGCATTGGTTGATGACAAGATAACCAAGGTACAGTTGATTCGAAAGATTTCTTTTATTCGCTTCGATTGTATTTTTTCCTGTTTAGTTATAGTAATTAATCACTCTGAGACTTCTATCCTGATCAATAGTCTTTGTGAGGTTGCTTCAATGTCAGTGTATGTAGTTGTGTCACCTTCAGACTCGAAAGCGTCGTCCACGTCTGCCCATTCTTGTCCGTCTTCTGAGACCCATATGATATAATTTGTAGCTGGTTTTGAATTCCATGTTACGTCTGCAGTTTGTGAATCTGCATAATAAGTAATATCAGTAATTTCAAAGGGTGTTTGCCCAGGTGCGTTGTCGGGTCCCTGTGCGTTGCTGAATTTAACGGCGATAGGATCCATGGCTCCGTCGTAGATTCTGAAATCTTCCCATGATGCATTAGCTGTGCTGTCGTTCCATTGTGATCTTCCAAGAAAGAAATCTGTGTCAGTTAAGCCGGAGAGGTCATTCGTAGTGTTTCCTGTTCTGACTTCGTCGCCGTTCTTATAGACAATGACCTTCGTTTCACCTGCGGGCCCGCCTGTATCGTCTATGGTTACTACCCAGTGAATAGTCTCATCAAGAGGATTAGTGGGCCTGCCGCCAAAGTCTTGAAGGGTCATGTTTGTTTGAGCGTTCCAGCGCAGCTCATTTAAGTTAATATCCGTCCCTCGAGAAAATGACATGTGCATTACGTTGCTTGAGGATGATCCTACGCTGAAGACGCGGGACCAATTTTGCGAAGAATATTGAGTGGACCAAGTTTCAATAGTTGCGCTTTGCAAGGGGCTCATTAAATTTGCAGGCAATCTAACAAAGTCCGTTTGGGATTTGCCTCCTCCGGTGAGGGTGACTCTTCCATCGGCCACGGATCCATCATTAGTTCCGGACTCCTCAATGACTCCGTGTGCCCCACCAACAGAGTCTATAAGTATTGTTCCAGAGCCTCCGTTTTCATCAAATGCCCATCTATGAATGAGCTCTGGTAGTTGGGGCTTAGGTAAGCTTGTCGGGTCCAGTGGATCGGAATTGTTTTCAATTTCTATGCCGTCAGAAATCTTATCGCCATCAGTGTCTGGGTTGAGTGGATCAGTTCCGGCAATAAGTTCATCACCATCATTGAGTTGATCGTTGTCAGTATCAGGATCGATTGGAGAAGTTTTTGCTATGACTTCTTCTCCATCAATGATGCCGTCATTGTCAGTGTCTTGCTCCTCAAGATCACTTCCAATCTCTACTTCCTGTAAGTTGCTAAGCCCATCATCGTCCTGGTCAAGGTCGGCATCGTTTGGATCTTCAGCATCAAGAAAATCGTAGCGATCTTCTATTGTGTCGGATATGCCGTCACCATCAGAATCGACTGAAAGTGAAGGCCCTGATTCAGTATTGCTTTTAATTTGTTCCGAAGTGAGTAGGCCGTCATAGATTCGGAATTCATCCCATGACGCGTTCGCGGTATTGTCTCCCCATTGGGACCGTCCGAGGAAAAAATCAGAATCATCTAGTCCTGAAAGATCGTTAGTTGTGGTTCCGCTACTCACTTCTTCTCCGTTCTTGAATATGGTGATTTTAGTTTCGCCGTTAGGGCCTCCAACATCATTAACGGATAGGACCCAGTGCACTTGTTCGTCAATTGGGTTAGGTGGTGCGCCACCGAAATTCTGTAACGTGATGTTTGCTGCTGCGTTCCATCGCATTTCATTCTGGTTGATGTTGGTTCCCATAGAAAATGACATGTGAAAGGCGTTGCTAGTTGAAGATCCGACGCTAAAGACTCTGGACCAGTTCTGAGAAGAGTGCTGAGTTGACCATGTCTCGATACTCATGTTGGAGAGTGAGCTCACTAGGTTTGAAGGGAACCTGACATAGTCAGATTCATTTTTACCGCCGCCGCTCAGTGTGACTTGCCCGTCAGATACTGTTCCGTCATTGGGGCCCTGGTCCACTATGGTTCCGTCAGCGTCTCCGATTGAGTCCTTGAGTGTTGTTCCTGCTCCGCCATTTTCATCAAATGTCCATTGATGGATTAGGTTGGCTTTGCCGATGATGTAGATAGTTATTTCTTTTTCTTGTGATACGCCTTCTGAATCAGTCGCTGTTATTGTATAGCTTGTTGTTTCTTCGGGTTGTATTTCGATTTCATCGAGATCCGTAACGTCACCGATTTCGTTGTCGATGCTAATTGATTCAGCTCCCGCAATGTCCCAAGTGAGTGTGACTGTGTCGTTTTCGTTTATGGGGTTCGCTGAGGCTAGGAAAGAGGAAATTCTTGGGCCTCCCTTACCGAAAGTTGCTCTCGATGCGTCAAAGCTTTCCTGGACTTCGTCGAGCGTGAGTGAGTAGTCATGAACCTTGAGTTTGGCTATGCTAAGTTCTGCAGAAAGATTATCTACTCTTGTTCCATTATTTTCGTTCTGGTTTCCTATTACGATGGGCAGAGGTGTTCCATTAGTGTCGGTCTCATGGGTGTTGAATGTTGGTCCGTCATTTTCTGAGTTGGATAATTCACCATCAACGTAAATCGCTCTTTCGTTGCTTTCACCGTCATAAGTGAGAACGAGATGGTGCCATTCATTGATTGAAGGTGCGCCTCCTCCTGCTTGGAATGGCATGTCGGCTGAAGCTCCCCAACCTCCTAGAGCTCCCCATGTCCCATGATTTCCGTACAGCATTGACCAGTTAGTGGCATCGGGGCCGCCTCTTCTGCCCCAAGCGATTATGGTTTCTTCTGCTGGTACCGAAGGGTTCCATACCCAAGCTTCGACTGATCTGTCAGCGTCGCCCGTGAGTGGTGTCGAATCAGGGCCAACGTACCAGTCATTAAAACCGTCAAGAGTCACGGCGTTCACTCCATCGATATTTTCTACATTGGGAATATCAAATTCGGCTTCAAAGTCACCGCTGAGGGATCCGTTATTTATAATGGTTGGAAGTGGACCTAATTCTGCGGTAGTGAGATCTATGTCTATGAGAGCTCCACTCTCTAAGACGAATACAGTCAGTGATGATTCCTTTGTTAGTCCTTCATCATTTGACGCGGTTATTGTGTAAGTTGTAGTTTCTTCTGGATTGACCTCCACTTCATCTTCGTTTGTGACGTCTCCAATTCCATTGTCTATTGTGATTGTTTCGGCGCCATCGATATTCCATGTCAATATGACTGTTTCTTCTGGGCTTACTCGTGACGAGGAGGAGTCGAATGAAATGATTACAGGGCCACCTTTCCCAAATTCTTCCATGTCTTGATTATAACTTTGCTGAACTTCTTCTAGGGTGAGGGACTGGTCATGTATCTTTACTTTGGCAATACTGAGTGCTGCTGAGAGATTATCTACTCTGGTTCCATTGTTTTCATTTTGATTCCCGAGTACTATTGGAAGTATAGTTCCGTTCGTGTCTGTTTCATGAGTATTGAAAATGGCTCCATCATTCTCACTGTTGGATAGGGCACCATCGACATAGATGACTCTCTCATTAGTTTGGCCGTTATATGTGAGAACTAGGTGGTGCCATTCATTAATTGAAGGTGCCTCAGAGGCGCCAGCTACAAATGGCATGTCAGCTGATCCGCCCCAACCGCCGAGTGCTCCCCAAGTTCCATGATTGCCATAGAGCATGGACCAATTGCTCGCGTCAGGGCCGCCTCTTCTTCCCCATGCGACTATTGTTTCTTCTGCTGGCACTGAAGGGTTCCATACCCAGGCCTCGACTGATCGGTCAGCACTGCCAGCAAGTGGGGACGAATCTGGTCCTACGTACCAGTCCATGTTTCCATCAAGTGTAACGGCATTGACGCCGTCAATTGTCTCAACGTTTGGAATGTCGAACTCTGCTTCGAAATCACCTTCGAGTGATCCCGTGTTTTCAATGGTATCTAATGGGCCAGGGTCAGCGCCTGTGACATCTAAATCGACTAGTACATCAGCGAAGGCGGCACTGCTTAAAGTGATTAGTAATGCAGTTATAAAAGCAATTATTTGGTTCAACAAAGGGGGGTTCATATATCTTATAAGTTTACAGAATAGAGACCGGAACGAAAGTTTTTTTCAAATATTCCGTGCTCCGTTCCTTGCTTTAATGAGCAAGGTAATAACAAAGAGGGGGAGGCAATTGCCTCCCCCTCAGGGGTATGCCCTATGAATTGGGCATAAATTTGTTAAAGGTTAATTATTTTTTGAGGACCCTGACGTATACGCTAGGCAAATTAGCTCCTGCAGGGCCGAATGGGTTCGTCGCACCTTGTAGCAAGAAGTTAGTGACATCACTGTCAGCCTCAAGAGTTATGACCTGACCTTCGAGCGGATGCCCGGCAACCCACGTCCAATCTACCCATGTTTCAAGATCAAGTGAGTATTGAAGTCCGTAAGATTCGCCTACATTTGAACTCCAGCTGATGTCAAGTTCTCCAGTTCCTGTGTTATAGGAGAACGTTGTCACGCGAAGTGCATTCTGTGTAGGTGCTACTAGTGGGCTTCCACCTGCTGCGAGTGCTG
>LWDU01042156.1_pt1 | contig 148316 bp, 135 predicted proteins | sample 727161 | NCBI WGS metagenome assembly LWDU01 (sample SAMN04566230, study PRJNA314399) | hydrothermal vent metagenome | isolation source: deep sea hydrothermal plume seawater | place: Mexico: Gulf of California, Guaymas Basin | collected 2004-07-11
AACTTTCATTGTCATCGCTGATCATGAAGTAACTATTTTCTTTGTATCTGGTGACACTCTCGAAGTTATCTATCGACCAGCCTTCACGGCTATTGAAATGTGCAATTTCTTTAACGTTAATAACCTCTCCATCAAACTTCAGTTTTCGTAGAGCATAGATGACGGGTTTAAACATGGATGAGTACACACGTTCAATGACAAGCACGCTACCATCAGGCAATGTTTCCATACCTAGTGTTGCGCTATTCTTTTTATCTAATGGTGCGTAATTCCATTTTTCTCCTTTAGAGGAATAAATGCTGAATAAACCATCTGGTGTATCCACTAATGCTTTAACCGGAGCCATAAGTAATTCGTGTTCAGGATGAAAACTTAATGCATCCAGAGTTGGAGTATCAACATTATGCTCATGTCCATCGTATAAGTGCTGTGGTAATGCTACTTCAGATATAAATGTTCCATCAGACTGAAACTTATGAATTCGCTGTGGAGCTTCGAGCGTGATAATAAGTACGCTATCACCTTTATTTGTATTAGCACTGTTTATGATAGCCAGGCTTTCTGCATCAGCACCGTCACCTTCAAGAATATTATTATTACTATCTTTTAGTGGGAAGGCATTTATAAATTCTAATCCGGTAAGAATCCCATTTTTAAATTCAGGACTGAGGTGAACCAGATGTCCATCATCTGACACGGCATAAAGAAGTTGCTCATCTTCATCCCAGGCAAGCCCTGAGAGTTCACGTGCATTTAGACCATTTATTTTGTCATCACTTAATTTCAATGCACCTTGTAATAGTATACTCATATAACTATCACCGGATTTCAGTGTTTCGGAAAAATCGAACGGCATACCTATCAGCTGTGCTTGAGAATACATAGCGATAGTCATAAAAATTACGGTGGTAATGAGTTTGATATAGGGCATTTTATTTTGAGTATACTTAATGGTTATAGTTTCAATGATGAATTAAATACATATAAAACTCAAATGAGTAGGGTGACGTAGCATAATATCAGTGTAGACATTACTAATAATATATATTCTTCAATAGGCTCTTATCATCTATAATCACCTTCTTTCCATATTTATAAAATATATAGGAGTCTAGATGCCTAAAGCTAGTGAACTTAAAAGAGGAACCATCGTTGAAATAGATGGTGTGCCGCATGCCGTAAAACAACTTGAGGCGAAAAGTCCATCTTCACGAGGTGCATCCACCTTGTATAAGGTTAGGTTTAATAATTTACAAACGGGACAGAAGCTGGATGAGTCTTATAAAAGTGATGAATTCTTAAAAGAAGCTGATTGCTCACGTGTATCGGTGCAGTATTCATATAAGGATGGTGATAATTACATTTTTATGAATAATGAAGATTTTTCCCAATATGAAGTAAATGCGGAAGATATTGAGGAACAAATGGGATATGTCACAGAAGGCATGGAAGGACTTTCTGCGATGATCATGGATGGCGTATTGTTAACGATAGAACTACCACAGTCGGTAGATATGGAAATTATTGATACTGTACCAAATCTTAAGGGTGCTACTGCAACAGGTCGTACCAAACCGGCTACATTATCTACCGGACTGGAAGTACAGGTGCCTGAGTATATTGAAATAGGTGAAACAATTAAAATCAATACCGGTACCGGAAAGTTTATGTCTCGCGCTTGAATTTTTGTTGTTGCGCTGTTTTTGCTTTAAGAGTATTTATTAATGTCTTCTATTAAATCCATCCGAAACAATCCACAAGTATTATTGTTAGTTATGGCTTTTGTTATGCCATTAACATTTTTAGTATGGAATGCTTTACTGAATAATTTTGTTATAGACAAGGCTCAGTTTACCGGCGCTGAAATTGGCTTGTTACAAAGTATTCGCGAAGTGCCCGGATTTTTAGCATTTACCGCTGTATTTATTTTGTTGGTACTCAGAGAACAAGTCTTCGCCTTAATTTCATAGGCATTAATGTCAATAGGTGTTGCCATTACCGGTTGGTTTCCTTTTGAGATAGGTTTGTATTGCACCACAGTATTAATGTCGATTGGTTTTCATTATTTCGAAACAGTGAATCAATCTCTTACTTTGCAATGGCTAGATAAAAAGACAGTGCACATTTTATGGGTAAGCAATTAGCCGTGCGTGGGTTCGCAGCAATACTTGCATACTCTATGATTTGGATTTTAATGGAGTGGTTGAATTATAGTTACAACTTTGTTTATATGTTGGCAGGCGGTTCAGGGTTATTAATCTGTGTAATTATATGGATAGCCTTTCCTCACTTTAAACAGACAACAACTCAACATAAGCATTTACTAATGCGCAAACGTTATTGGCTATATTATGCGTTAGTTTTTTTCGGTGGTGCCCGAAGACAAATATTTGTCGTGTTTGCTGCATTTATGATGGTGGAAAAATTTAAATATAGCGTAGGCGAAATCAGTTTATTGTTTATGATTAACTATGTATTTAATTTGTTATTTGCTCCAGCCATTGGTAAATGGATAGGCCGAATAGGTGAACGTAAGGCCTTAATCATTGAATACACGGGACTAGCATTATTGTTCATGGGTTATGCCTTTGTGGAAAATGCTACTGTGGCGGCTAGTTTATATGTCATAGATCATTTATTCTTTGCTATGGCAATTGCTATGAAAACCTATTTACAGAAAATAGCCGATCCTAAGGATATGGCTTCGACTGCTGGAGTAAGCTTTACCATTAATCATATTGCAGCAGTTGTGATTCCAGCTTTACTGGGATTAATCTGGTTATCATCACCTACATTAGTATTTATTATTGGCAGTGCATTCACTTGTTGTTCGTTAATATTAGCATTTAATATTCCATCCATTCCTGCAGCAGGAAATGAAGTTGTAAGAAATCATTTCGGTTGTGCTAATGAAGTAGAAAAGAGCTCGTGACGTGAGCAAAGCTAATACGGTTATTGTGCTGGATTTTGAAACCACGGGGCTTTCTCCTGATTATGGAGATCGTGCTATTGAAATAGGTGCAGTACGCATTAAAAATGGTAAAGTTGTTGATCGATTTCAGGAGTTAATGAATCCAGGCCGACGGATTGATAGTTTTATTGAAGACTATACCGGTATTACCAATAGCATGTTGAAAGATGCGCCTCCGTGTAAAGATGTGATGAAGCAATTTGCTGATTTTATTGATGGATATAACCTGGTCGCGCACAATGCTTCTTTTGATAAACGTTTTCTCGATGCAGAATTAAAGAAAATATCACGTAATTATTCAGGTAAATTTGTTTGCTCTATGTTGCTAGCACGTAGGATTTATCAAGATGCACCTAATCATCAACTGGGGACTTTGGTAAACTACGCCAATATTCCATCAGCGGGTAAATTTCACCGAGCCTTATACGATTCAGAAATGACATCAAAACTATGGTTAGCGATGTTGAAAGATATTCGTCAAGAGTACGATATAAAATCGATCCCTTTCACGTTGACGCAAAAAATAACAAAAACACCGAAAAAGAATGTCCATAAGTTTTTACAGCAGTGGTAAATGGACTATATAAATAAATGATAGTAATTAATTTAGGTTCTCGAGGAAGTATTTCGCTAGCTGATGATGAATATGAGTTAACTGCGATTCGTGCGCAAGGTGCAGGCGGACAGAATGTTAATAAAGTATCTTCAGCCATCCATCTTAGATTTAATATCAAAGCATCTTCATTGCCCAATATTATAAAACTAAGACTAATAGAGCTTCGTGATCAACGCATTAGCAAAGATGGTTTAGTGATTATAAAGGCACAGAAATTTCGTACTCAGGAAAAAAATAGAATTGATGCCTTAGAACGCTTAGAGGAAATAATTAGAAGTGCTGCAGTAATTCAGAAAATAAGGCGTCCTACTAAACCAAGTAAAAATGCCAGAAAAAAAAGAATGGATAGTAAAACACAACGCGGAAAAACAAAGGCGTTGCGGGGAAAGATTACTGAATAACATCTAACATAGTTTTATGTAGTGATTGAAAATTATCTAATATACTAATTATCTAGAATAACTCAATGTCTCCAGTTTGGCCGTTGACGCCATCAACCTGTTCTGCTTGTTCCATAGCTTCTTCAACGGATGCTCCGCGCATTAAAGCATCAAACATCATGCGTTCTGATTCCATGGTGTAACTGGAACGAATTTTATTTTGTAATGCTGTCCATTCTATCGGGTTAACTAGTCGTGATTTATCAATGATTAAATTAGACATGTTGTCCATACTGTCATTAACGTGAGTTAGTTTTTGAATCAAACGGTCATAAAACTGGAATGCAATAATAGCATTGTGTACTTGCTCATTAAGGGAATCACATTTATCTGCTATATCTTGATTAAGTTCTGAATTAACAGAGTCAGGAAGTTCTTCTATCGACTTTTGAATTGACTTAATATTTCTGGCCATATGTGTAAATGAATCGGTTAATGCATCTACTGAATCATCGCCAACATGCATGGACTCTTTTATATGGACGACAGCAAGATTGAGTAATTTTGTTATTTCAGGGGCGTAGTTCCAGTTTAAGTCTGGAGAGCTAGCCTCGGTTCCTTGTTCCAATGGTATTGGATTAACATTACTCATAATCCTACCTTCCTTAATTTCGATATTAAATTACTATGTTGCAGTAGCTGATTAATTGTTACCGTGTTTTGCCAAAAGTGTTTCTACAGCTTTGGTTAATGTTGTTGGATCGAAAGGTTTAGTTAACCAACCATTTGCTCCGACTTCTCTCGCTTTGTCTTTTCTAAACTGAGATGATTCAGTAGTTAACATTAGAATAGGTATATCCTTACACTTAGGCAATCGGCGTAATCTTCTAATAAGAGTAGTGCCATTCATATTCGGCATGTGAAAATCAACTACTGCCATGTCAATGTCATTATTAGTTAGCTTTTTCAGAGCATCGACACCATCTTCTGCTGTAATGACAGTATGGTCTTTATGTCCCAGAATAGTCTGAACCATGCTGCGCATAGTTTTTGCGTCGTCTACAGCCATTATTGTTGCCATTTGCCATTCTCCGAATTATTAAATATAACGTTTTACCACTAATTATTTGGCACCTACCTTTTATGTATCGGTAGATTTACTCTAATCTTGAGTCGTATTTAATAAGGAATATTATTTACATAAATCATATGGTTACAGATGAATTCTTTATATTAATATGTCGAAGTACTGCAAACGGGTCTGTGGCGAGTATCCCGTAGTAATAACAGTTATTTTATGTGATGTAACGGTAAATAGCATTCTGGTAGGAATAAATAAGTTGTTCAAAATCCACAGGTTTTAGTCTTTTTGCTGTGAAGGGTATGTCGCCATCAGGGACGAGTAAGTTCTAGTTTTATTGTATAGGAGATTCTGATTGCTTATGTATCCAGATGCAGTTACTAAGAGCTAATATGGTTGCTAATAATAGAATAAGTAATTCTAGTGTAGACTAAATTGCAATTTTATATTTTTCATAAACTGAAAAGAAATTGTTCATCAAGATGCTTTCAGCAGAAGTTTTTTTCAGTAATACTAGATCGTTGTATAACATTGAAATCAAATTGCTTTATTGAATGGTGGGTTAAAAACTATAGGTAATTCTTCGATACGCCTCCCTGTTTAAACTATACCATTAGTAAGTTGCGTTTTTTATAATAACGACGATATCATTTTGAAAAATGAGATTTTAATGATAATGATGGAAATTCAAGTGCGTTGTGAATGGTGTGAAGGCGAGGGTATTTACACCAAATATCATGATAAGGAGTGGGGAGTGCCTCTTCATTCAGACCGTAAACTATTCGAGTTTTTAATACTGGAAGGTGTTCAAGCCGGCCTAAGCTGGATTACCGTTTTGAAAAAGAGGAAAACCTATAGAGAAGTTTATGACCAGTTTGACTTCAATAAAGTCGCAAAATACAAAGAAACGAAAATTCAATCCTTGCTGAATAATCCCGGTATTATCAGAAATAAACTCAAGATTCGAGCTGCTGTGAAAAATGCGCAGGCGACTATTAAAATTAGAAAAGAATTTGGTACATTTAATAAATATATCTGGCAGTTTACCGATGGTAAGACTATCCATAATTCATGGAAATCATTAAAAGATATTCCCGCTCAAACTGAAATATCAAACTTAATGTCGAAAGATTTAAAGAAACGTGGCTTTACCTTTGTCGGGCCTACGATCTGTTATGCTTTTATGCAGGCTATTGGCATGGTTAATGACCATGTAATTGGTTGTTATAGATATAAACAGTTAAAGAAAATTGATTAATTAGTGCGAGGAGGAGGTATGTTATTTCAATTACGTTCAATTTTAATTGTAAGTATATTTTGTATGAGTTCACCTGCCTTAGCGGTAAATAAATTTCAGTTTGTTCGAGATGAGGCGATAAAGATAGAGCGGCAGCTTCTGGAGTATGTAGATCAGGAGTCGAAAATATTAATAGAAAAAATAAATCGATTATACGCATACCCAAAAGTATGGTTTTCGTCTTCGGTGCTGAAGATGGGACGCTTTACGATTCCGAAATACGTGAAATACTAATGCCTGATAATTTTACATTAGAGGTTATGGGACGTTTTTATGACGCAAAGTACGTTGATACGGAAGAACAGTTATTTGGAGTTACTATGGATGTAATAGAGCATACGCTCCACCATGAATTAGGACACGCCCTGATTCATGTATTAGATATTACAATCACAGGGAAAGAGGAAGATGCGGTTGATGGTATGGCTACAATGCTGGTTATCTTAACTAATCAAACTGGTAGCGAGATAGCATTAAGTGCGGCGGACTTGTTTGATCTTGAAGGAGAAGATATTAAGGAGTTTACTACTGAAGATATTTGGGATGAACATAGTCTCGATTTTCAACGCTTTTATAATACCATCTGCATGATTTATGGTAGTGATTCAACACAATACCAGTATCTGATAAAAGAACTCGAAATAACGCAAGATAGAGCTGAAATGTGTATCGATGATTTTCAACGACAAAGTAAATCATGGAAGAAATTGTTGCAGCCCTATCTTAAAGATAAGACCATTCTTAATTAATAAAAACTAATAATTATAACTAAAATGTTTATTCGACCTAAGGATTATATTTCAATAGATAATAAATTATTTTTTGCTGTTGTCAGTGAATATCAGGAAGATGATTGCGCATTGACCTGGCTGCGATATGTTAAAGACGAAAATGGCATGCGAAAATTGACTTCGGAGGAAGCAGGAAAGCTGATTAGTGAGTCTCATCCTGAATTTATTTTGTATAGCGAATATGCGGATATAGAATTACATGGTATTCCGTTAGATTCAGTACAACATGTACATCGTCCCGACCAAGGCGTAGTGCTTTTATTGAACTTAACGTCACCGGATAGAATACAAAAAGATGCTGTTAACATTATAAAGCTTCTACTTGGCGAAGGAATTAAACAAGAAGTATTGGGAATAACCGGTTCATTGTTACTAGAGACACACAATGAAAAATCTGACATAGATATGGTCATCTACGGTAGAGAACAATTTTTTAAAGTTAGAGAGATAGTACAACAACTTTTAAAATCAGGGAAATTAGAGCCATTAAGCGATGCCATGTGGCAAGATGCTTATCAACGTCGTAATTGCACAATAAGCTTTGATGAATACCATGCACATGAGCTAAGAAAATATAACAAGTTTGTTTCGGGTTCCACTAAAGTCGATATTAGTATGGTTCCTGAAAACTATGAGCGTGTTTATGAGAATGGCCCTTACAAAAAAATAAAGAGAGATGAAATTGAAGCTATCGTAATTGATGATATTTATGCTTATGATTTTCCTGCGCGTTATTTAATAGAACACGAAAAATTTAATGAAGTTGTTTCCTATACAGCGACTTATGTCGGTCAGGCAGTAAAAGGTGAAAGGATAAGAGTCGCTGGCTATATAGAACAAGGTATAGATGGAAAGCAGCGTTTATTAGTCGGCACTAATCGTGAAGCAGCAGGTGAATATATTTGCATTATTAAATAATTAAATATAGTTTTAGAGATAAAAAAAGAGATTGAAAAATGACAGCACGTACAAAACTCATTGAATTATTAAAGTCAGAAGCCGCACAAGAATCTGTATTAATTAAAGGTTGGATCAGAACACAAAGAGAGAGCAAGGATTTTTCATTTATTGAATTGAATGATGGCTCCTGTCTGGCAAATATTCAGATTATTGTTGATAACGATGTCGATGATTATCAAGAGATAGTCAAGTTAACAACTGGTGCAGCGATATCAGTTACTGGCGAGTTAGTTGAATCTTTAGGTAAAGGGCAGAAATGGGAAGTGCGTGCCAGAGCTATCGGAGTATTGGGAGTAGCACCTGATGATTTTCCCTTACAAAAGAAACGACATACAGATGAATACCTGAGAACAATAGCGCATCTTCGCCCTCGTTCAAATAAATACAGCGCTATTTTTCGTATGCGTTCGAAACTATCCTTTGCAGTGCATCAGTTTTTTAAAGAGCGTAATTTCCAATGGATACACACACCTATCATTACCGGTTCCGATTGTGAAGGTGCAGGGGAAATGTTTAGCGTGACGACAATGGATTTGAATAATATTCCAAAGAAAAACGGTGCTGTTGATTATGAGCAGGATTTTTTTGGTAAAGAAGCGAGTCTCACTGTTTCAGGGCAATTGTCTGTCGAAACATTTTGTTTAAGCCTTGGCGATGTTTATACCTTCGGGCCAACATTTCGTTCTGAAAATTCCAATACCAGTCGTCATATGTCTGAGTTCTGGATGATAGAACCAGAGATGGCTTTTGCCGATATTCATGATGATATGAAGTTAGGTCAGGAATTTGTGCAGTACCTTGTTAAATATACCATGGAAGAGTGTACGGAAGATTTGGAATTATTTGCCAAATTTGTTGATAAGAATTTAATGTCGACACTGGAGAATATTGTTAACAATGATTTTATCCGTCTTTCTTATACCGATGCGGTTGATCTATTGTTAAAAAGTAATCAGAAATTTGAATTCCCTGTTAAATGGGGTAGCGATCTCCAATCAGAACATGAACGATTTTTAACGGAAAAACATTTCAAACAACCAGTTATTGTTTACGACTATCCTAAAGACATCAAAGCATTTTATATGCGTATAAATGATGATGAGAAAACCGTAGCGGCGATGGATATACTGGTTCCGGCTATTGGTGAAATTATCGGTGGTTCACAACGTGAAGAACGGTACGATGTATTAAGACAACGTATCACCGGTATGGGCTTTGATGAAGCGGATTACTGGTGGTATTTAGATACTCGTAAATACGGTACGGTACCGCATGCCGGTTTTGGTCTAGGTTTTGAACGTTTGTTAATGTTGGTATCCGGTATATCGAATATACGAGATGTTATTCCTTTCCCAAGAACGCCAAAGCACCTCGAGTTTTAATAAGCATGCGCATTTCATTCATAAAAATAATTTTTCTATTAACAATAATAATTTTTATGACGGCTTGTAAAATAGAAAATACGGTTAGTGGAAGCGGTGGATTTTTGACTGAAATTGAGCCAACGCTTTAGATTGATATAGAAAATAAACATAATCAAAGCTTATCAAAATAGCGGTGCATTTCGGCTATCACTTTCCTCGAGAGTAATACGGTGGCGAGTAAAGTAGGGAAGATCATCAAGGCGAACATCGTATCGATAATATTAATTATAGTCGCTTGAGACCATATTGCGCTCATCGGAATGATAGCCAGATAAACAAAAATAAATTTATTACCATTCTTCTTACCAAACAAATAACGTGCACATTTCAAACTGTAATACGAATAAGTAATCATGGTTGAAAGTGCGAACAGCGTAAAAACAAAATAAACAATCAGCTTGCCTACGCCGGGCAAAGATTGATTAAATGATTCTGCCGTCATTAGCACACCACTATCCATAGGATTAACACCAGAACTAAGAATAACCAGTGCTGTACAAGTGCAAACAATATGCGTATCGATAAAAGGTCCGAGCATGGCAACCAGACCTTCGCGCACTGGTTCCTTGGTTTTAGCCGCACCATGAGCCATTACTTCGGTGCCGACACCGGCTTCATTAGAAAATATCGCGCGTTTTATCCCGGTAACCAGTACTTCTTTAAAGACCAGACCTGTCGCACCGCCATAAATAGCTTCTGTGCCAAAAGCGGATTTAACGATATCAATAAGAATAACGGGTACGGCATCAAAATTAATAATAATAATTACCAGACTACTGATGACATAGGCTAAAAACATAAACGGTACGATGCCAGCAGTCGCTATGCCAACACGTTTTACATCACCAATTATGATGATGCCTATCAATACCAATGCCACCAAACCACTATGTAAAGGTTCTATTGATAACTCATTATGTAATAAACTAGCAAGTTGATTAACTTGAAAGAGTGGCATACAACCAATGATTCCCGCCATAGCAAACAGGATGGCCAAAGGTTTGTATTTCTTACCCAAGCCACTCTCTATGAAATACATAGGACCACCTTGGTCAATACCGTCTTCATCCTTTTGTCGGTATAGGCAAGCCAGCGTGCAGGTAAAGAATTTAATAATCATGCCGAATAGACCCGCAACCCACATCCAGAATATAGCGCCAGCACCACCTAGACTGATAGCAATAGCGACACCAGCAATATTGCCCATACCGATAGTGCCAGAGAGGGCAACGGTCAATGCCTGAAAATGTGACAGCTCACCAGGATCATCTTTATTGTCATATTTTCCTGAAAGAATAGCGAAAGCATGAAAAAAACCTTTGAGCGGTTTTAAGCGAGAGACGTAAGAGAAATATATGCCAATGGCGAGAATAAATGCGACCAGAGGTAGCCCCCAAACAAGGTCAACAGCGATTGTCCAGAATTGCTCAAATTGATTCATGCTAAATTCTTTATTATTGTTATTTATCAAATTTACATTGAACATTAGCTACTTACGCTAGTCAAACCCGCATCATTAATTAACCGATATCAATAATATGCTTAAATACAAAGTTCTCATCTTATTTTCAACTTTGTTCTTCGGTGTATCACTTCAGGCAGAGCTCCTGATTGCCAGTCCCAATACCCGCGTTAGTTTACTCGAACTCTATACCTCCGAAGGTTGCAGTAGTTGCCCACCTGCTGATAGATGGTTTAGCGAACTTAAGTCTCATCCCGGACTGTGGAACTCAATAATTCCGGTCGGTTTTCATGTCGATTACTGGAATTATATCGGTTGGGAAGATAGATTTTCTTCTCCTGAATATGCATCCAGACAAAGACGCTATGCCAGATCTAAAAATTTAAAGACAGTTTATACACCTGGCTTTCTCTTAAATGGTAAAGAGTGGCGTTCCTTCTATGGTTTAAGAAAATTATCAGTTGATTCAGGTAAAGAAGTCGGTAGCTTGAAACTAAAAGTAAATGATATGGAACTTGTTGCGGAATATAAACCAACTGAAAATATGAGCGATAAGACACTTGTCCTAAACGTTGTTGTACTGGGTTTTGATATTAAAACTAACGTAACAGCAGGCGAAAATAATAATAAAGAATTAAAACATGATTTTACTGTGTTGGGCTATAAAATAATTCCCTTATACAAAAATGAATCTGCATATACTGTCATGACCGAACTACCTGACATTATTGAAACAGCGCCTAGGATGGCAATATCCGCATGGATAAATAAAGAAAACGATATGACACCGGTGCAAGCAGCGGGTGGATGGTTAAGTAATTAAATTATAGAAATTATCGCTTTTGTTGAAATCCCGATTGAATTCACAATTAAAAAGAGCATTAATTTAACTACTGTCTTTTTCTTCTTCCACCTTTTCTATACTTGGGTTATCCCAGCTTCCGGTGATGGTATATTGACGGCTTAACATGTTGTCAATTTTTTCCGGAATGAATTTAAATATTTCTCCAGCAATATAGATTACTGCACCAACACCAATTCCTATAGGGCCGAATAAAGCGCTAGCGACGGGTATGCCGCTGGATATTGTTGGTCGAACTGTTGCTATTTGATCGTAATCTTCTGTTGCCAGGCCGGTACGTCCACTGACGATGACGTTTGCTGCTGGTCCGGACATCTCTAGATTATTGGTGTAGGCATGGCCTTGTTGTAGACTAAAGCTGCCTTCAATGTTGTCGAATGCAAAGCCTTCATTAAAAAGATCGGTGAAATCCAGCGTTAGTCGTCTTGCCAATGTTTGTATACTCAGCAGGCCAAACAAGCGACCTGCGGAAGGGTCTATGTTCAGAAATTGTCCTTTACCTATCTTCATATCAAGATCACCATCAATTTTTTCCATTGCAAAATTCATTGGTGTATCCATCCAGTAGGCATTCATCTCTATTTTGGTTTGGCCGTCTGCTATATTGGCCGTATTAAAATTAAATGTACCTAGCATGGTTTCAATTGAATCAGCTTCAAGTGTGGCGTGAAAATCAGAACGGTCTACATTGTCAACACGTGTCCATTCACCTTTTGCTTTAATATTAAATCCAGGTTTAGTAATACTAAGGTTATTGATGCTGATGCCTTTATCAATTTTACTAGTCAGTAGATTAAGTTGACCTAGTTCATTACCGTTATAGATGAAGTGTTCTACATCAACTTCAAGATCGGGTATTTTATTTATAGCGATCTGGCGATTTTTTTCATCTTCATTGTTATTGTCAGATTCGCTTAATGTGAATTTTTCAAAGTTGGCGTGTAAACGACCGTTGTCGGATGTTATAAAGTTTGTTTGACCTTTGAGTTGTTCGCTATCAAAAATAACTTGCCATCCATCAGTAGGCTTGCTCAGGTTTAAGTTTACATTGCTGAAATCATTCCCAAGCATATTGAATTTTTTAATATAAACATTTCCGCTAAACGTTTTCTGTTTCTCTTCATCATTATTTTGTGAAGAGGGTGGTTTTTCTGGCTCGATATAATCAATCCAGTCTGAAACATTTAATTCTTCCAACTGTCCCAGAACAGATATATGACTGACGTTTGATGTTAGCGGGTGTTGTTGGCCTAAACCGATGTGTATGTTTTTGACTAAGAGATCTTCTGTGTTGTCGACGAAGAAATCTACGTAAATATTGTTATCGTAATTAATATTGATGGCATCAATTGATAAATCAGTTAATGTTGTTTTAATATTTAGTGCTTTCGTTTCATCAGTTGTTTTACCTATGGGGTGAGGTAAGTTGATAGTGATACCTTTTAAATTGGCATTAAACTCAACTTCTCTATGCACAGTGGTTTCATCTCCGGTCATTCTTTTCAGAGTGAGCGACCAATTGCTTTCGCCGCTAAAGTAATTGCTGATGCTCTGACTTTTGCTGAGAAGAGATGGAAAGAAAGAAGTTAATTGACTAATGACAAATTCTTTATCTGCCAGACCTGAAATTATATATGACTGATAATCTGATTTGTCAGAATCAAAATCAGGGATGTTCAGTTTTACCGGTCTGCTATGGTATAAGGCATCAATATCATTTGCCCATACTATTTGTTCTGTGAAACTAACATCACCATTTAAACCCTCCAGGCTTAATCCAGGTAAATCTGATTCTAAGGTCGTATCTGAGAATCTGACTATACCTTCAACTGCGGTATCACCTACATCGATTGGAATATCAAGGTTCAGTTTAAGATTGATACTTCCATAAATGTTTTCTGTTAATTCAGCTAATGTGGAATTTTCCTTTAATGGGCTTTGATTTATAAAGTGTCCCGCATCATTGGTATGTCCTTTTATAGTGCCATTTACAATTACATGGGGGTTATGTATTTCCATGTCCATGATATTTGCTTTGAAAGCTTCAATTGTGGCATCAAAAATATAGCCAGAGTTAGCTGATACAAATAAATCATTGTTATCGACGATAACTTCAGCGCTTAAATTATCTATTGGTGGCCAGCCTTCCGCATAGCCAAAAGTGGCATTTTCCACATTCATAATGGCTTTGAAGATGCCTTTAGAATTTTTGAAAGGGAAATCGATAGCGGATCCATGAAAAATTAAATCAGCTGATAATAACTGTCCACCAAGCAAAGCTTCCTCAAACCATCTTTTTAAATCGACGGGTGTTTGTCTGGGTAAATATAATGGAAGTAGCTCAATACTGGTTTCATCCATGTGCATAACGACATCAATATAGGGAGAAGCTTCTTCGAATATTATTTTCCCCGATGTTTCTAGTGATATGTTCTTATCTTCGATATGTAACTTATTAATTAGTAATTCGGCAGTATCTTTATTTAGTAATTCAAGTTCGGCATTGATTGCAGATAATGGGTAAGCTTTATTAAAAATTGCTCCTAAATTGATTTCCGAAAAATTACTGTCCAGGTTAATTATTGTTGATTGATTGTTTGCAGTAATTTCACCTTCTAATCCCGAGATAGAATTGTTTTTATCTATACTAGAAATCGTAAAATTATTAAATGATGTATTAAAACTAAAGGGAGTTTCCATGCCTGCTTTAGGGTCTAGATTAAAACTTGTGTTTATTAATTCACCTTCAACAGATTGCCAATGAATTTCTTTAAGTACATTTTTGGGTATGATGTCACTAGCAACAATAAAGGGTAATATATCTTCAATCTTTAAATACGATAAATGCCCGCTGTATTGATATGTGTCTTCACCGGTGTTTTTATCAAGTTTTACTTGATGGTTTGAAGTTGGCCATATTCCATTAGCCGTTCGTAGATCTTCTACAGTAATATTGAATAACCAGTTCTGATCTTGTATTCGTTCTCCACGTAAAGTTAGATCAACATTACTTATAGGGAGCTTATATTGATCGGTGTTTAAAGAAAAATCGGTGTAATTTATTTCGCCACTAATGTTGACTAATTTTGCTTGTTCCCATTTAGTCCATAATGAGGTGTTAGCATTGCCTGCAAGACTTCTGACTGGAGAATCATCGAATAAATGCGATAGGTTAAAATCTTTTGCTTCCATGTATATTGTTCCTTCCCAGTTTGGCGTTAGTATATTGCCATTAACATCCATCTTTAATGTTAACGACTGACCATACTGCTCCGGCAAAGGAATATTTACTTCTACTTGAGCACGTTGTTTATGTGTTTTTAATTCGAGCTGTACATTCGAAAACTTTATTTTTTCTTTTGATGATTTCTTATCGTGCCAAGTCAAGCTGGCATCCACAAGCATGATATGTTTTTGTTTTAATAGCCATTCAGATAGAGCCGCATTATTATCTGTTCCGGCATTTATATTATTATCATTGCTAATAGAAATTGAACCATCAATATTTCTTATAAATTCGAGATTAAGACCGCTAATTGATAAGTGACTAGGAACAAGTTCACGTTTGTTGATGCTGCTAAGTAAATCGATACCTAAATGCGCAGAATCAAATTTAGTAATTAGACTGGAGTTATCTACGGTGTAGAGATCGATATTTTTTAGATAAAGATGAGGTGCCCAGCCTTGCCATTCTGCATTTATTTCATCAATGACTAATGGGTAATCCATGTATTCACTTACCCATGACTGTATTTCTTCTTTATAGCCGCCTATTTCAGGTAAGGCCAGACGTACAACGGTAACTAGTACGGCAGCATTAAGTACAATAAATGCAAATGCATACCAGATGAAATGATATACGTTTGTAAAAAACATTTTTAACATGACAATAAAATCAAAGCAGAACGATATCGTATTGTTCCTGCGTATATAAAGCTTCTACCTGGAATGTTATTGGCCTGCCTATGAAAGCTTCGAGTTCGGCAACACTAGTTGATTCATCATCCAGTAACATATCCACCACGCGTTGTGAGGCGACGACCAACAGTTTATTGGCATCAAACTGTCTGACTTCTCGTAATATCTCTCGAAAAATTTCATAACAAATCGTTTCTGCGGTTTTGATAGAGGCTCTACCATCACAAGTAGGACAGCTTTCACATAGGATATGTTCCAGACTTTCTCGCGTTCTTTTTCGAGTTAACTGTACAAGTCCTAGTGATGTCAATTCACTGAGAACGGTTTTGGAATGATCACGTTCAACATTCTTTTCCAGTGAGCGTAATACTTGTCGGCCATGTTCGGCATCTTTCATATCTATAAAATCAATAATGATGATGCCACCGAGATTACGTAGACGCAGTTGTCGGGCAATGGTGTGGGCGGCTTCAAGATTGGTTTTATAAATAGTTTCTTCTTGATTACGGTGACCAACAAAAGCACCCGTGTTTACATCAATCGTTGTCATTGCTTCAGTCTGATCAATGATCAAATAACCACCTGACTTTAATGGCACTTTTCTGTTTAGTGAACGTTGAATTTCATCTTCCACTGAGTACAGATCCAGAATAGGGTGGCTGCCGGTATAGTATTCAATTCTTGTTAGTAATTCTGGAATGAAGTGTTTTGAAAATTCGGTGACACGCTGATAAGTTTCTTTTGAATCAATACGTACTTTTTCTATTTTAGCATGGACCAGATCACGCATAGTGCGCATGACTAGAGGAAGATCTTCATAAATATTACTGGGGGGGAAAGTATTCTTTGCTCGTACCATAATCGAATCCCAGATTTTTTTAAGAAACTCGATGTCTTTACAAATATCTTCATCGGCAATATGTTCTGCGGCCGTTCTCACAATGAAGCCGCCTTTTTTTAATATTTCAGATTCAGAGACAGTACTATGTAAAACAACATTGCCGGTATTTGCTACAGCTTGCTTTTCAATCCCCGACATGAAACTTAAAATGGTATTGCGTAATCGTTCTCTTTCTTCTTCATCTTCTATTCGTTGAGAGATACCTATAGAGGGAAAGTCAGGGACAAATACGACATAACGTGATGGTACGGAAAGTCTGGTCGTTAACCTTGCGCCTTTGCTACCAATAGGATCTTTAATAACCTGAACCAGTATTTCTTCACCTTCATGGATGATGAATTCTATCGGTTGTATCTGTTCCGAGTCATGTTGATCATTATTATGTTCGATGCTATTGCTAACAATATCTGAACTATGCAAAAAGCCGGTACGTTCGAGTCCGATGTCAATGAATGCCGCCTGCATTCCTGGTAAGACGCGAGACACTCGGCCTTTGAAAATATTACCAACAAGTCCACGTTTTTGTATTCGTTCGACGTGTACTTCTTGCAATATGCCATTTTCAACAACGGCAACGCGCGTTTCTTGTGGGGTGACATTAATTAGAATTTCTTCACTCATAGGAGTTCGACGTTGTTATATAGTGACACTTTTAATGGGCTTATATTTTGATTTTAGATTGTATCATCATCTAAGGATGAAATATTCCCAAAAAACAAGGAATTACTGTGCTGTTTCGGACTAATAAGCATAAAATAAACACATGAAATTTGAGGGTTTAAAGCAAATTCTGCCAGATAATGCGCTACTCCTGAGCGAAGAATCTCGACGTGTTTACGAATGTGATGCGTTATCTGCACATCGGGTCATGCCGGGATGTGTGGTGTTGCCGAATTCGGTCGAGCAGGTTCAGGCGGTGCTGAAATATTGCTATACCAATGATATTCCCGTTGTCGCTAGAGGGGCTGGAACTGGTTTATCCGGTGGTGCGATGCCACATGAAGATGGCGTATTATTAAGTCTGGCGAAATTTGACCAGATAGCCGAAGTTGATCCCTTACAGAAAATTGCGCGTGTTCAACCGGGTGTGCGTAATCTGGCAATATCGGCGGCCGCTAAACCTTATGGCCTATATTATGCGCCAGACCCTTCGTCGCAAATTGCTTGTACTATCGGTGGTAATGTCGCGGAAAATTCCGGTGGTGTTCATTCTCTAAAATATGGCTTAACCGTACATAATATTTTGCAGATAAAGATAGTCACGATAGAAGGTGAGTTGATTACCCTTGGTAGTCATGCATTAGATACCCCAGGTTACGATTTACTTGCCCTCTTTACGGGTTCAGAGGGAATGTTGGGTGTCATTGTCGAAGTCACAGTGAAACTTCTTCCTAAGCCGCCGTGCAGTCGAGTGTTACTTGCGGCATTTGATGATATCGAGAAAGCGGGAAACAGTGTTGCTGGCATTATTGCTAATGGCATTATTCCAGCAGGGTTGGAAATGATGGATAAGGCGGCAATTCGAGCAGTTGAAGATTTTATACATGCGGGTTATCCCATTGATGCAGAAGCAATTTTACTTTGTGAGCTTGACGGTAGTGAAGAAGAGATGTTGGCAAATATTAGTAAAGTTGAAAATTTACTCAATGAATATGGTGCAATAGAAGTTCGCATTGCTCGAGATGATGATGAATCACAACGATTTTGGGCAGGACGAAAAGCAGCCTTTCCTGCAGTCGGTCGAATTGCTCCAGATTATTATTGTATGGATGGCACTATCCCTCGAAAGCATATTGCGAAAGTGTTATCAGAAATAAATGCGCTCTCTGAAAAATATAAACTGGCTGTTGTTAATGTTTTCCATGCGGGAGATGGAAATTTACACCCATTAATTTTATACGATGTTGCTATTTCCGATGAATTAAAACGAGCAGAAGAATTTGGTAGTGAGATTCTTGAATTATGTATTTCGGTAGGTGGCACGATCACGGGTGAACATGGAGTGGGCGTAGAGAAAATACGCGAGATGTGCGTTCAATTTAGTGAAAATGAGCTACAGCAATTTCATGCAGTCAAAAAGGCATTTGATGCAAAAGGTTTGTTAAACCCTGGTAAAGCCGTACCTACTTTAAATCGATGTGCTGAATTTGGTGCGATGCATGTGCATCAAGGCAAAGATAAGTTTCCCGAACTAGAACGTTTTTAGAATAATATTCTAGGCAGCAACACTTTTATTGTTACAACTTTCAGATTTAACAACGCAATTTCGCCCAGCTTCTTTAGCCGCATAGAGCGCCTTATCGGCATAGCTTAAAAAATCAGAATACGATATTGAATCGTCGGGTATGCAGGTAGCGCTACCAATGCTGACACTAATATTTACAGGTATCTCAGTTTTTTTAGCAAGCTCAGTATTGTAATTTTCAACTCCCTTTCTAATGGCTTCAGCAATTTTCATTGAATTAATTGCTGATGTATCTGGTAATACAATAACGAACTCGTCTCCACCATAACGGCAAAGTATATCGGTTGAGCGTTTTACATCAGAATTAATGAGTTTTACAAGATCAATCAGGCATGTGTCACCAGCCTGATGACCATTGGAGTCATTTAAAGTTTTAAAGTTATCAACATCAACAAGAAGCAGTGATAACGCAGTTTTATTACGCATAGCGCGATACCATTCGCGCTTAATACATTCATCAAGATAAAGACGATTTTTAGCGCCTGTTAATGGATCGGTGATAACACTCATTTGCAATTCTTTATTTGTAGATGATAATTCTTTTGTTATATACCGAAGTCTAGTTTGCATCTCTGCAATTCGATGCATGGCTTTGAGTTTTGCATTTAATACGAGAGGACTGACTGGTTTTGTTAAATAGTCATCACCACCGGCTTCGATTCCTTGTGAAAGGTGTTTATCTTCAACAAAGCCAGTTAGGAATATTATTGGAACCCAATTATCTTCATCTCTAGAGCGAATTATTTTTGCGACTTCAAAACCATTTAATTCAGGCATTTCTACATCAAGTATGACGAGGTCAGGTTTTTCAGAACCATAGAGTGAAAGTGCTTCCTTACCATCGTATGCCTTAATTACTTCATGGCCTGATTTTTTGATAATTGCCGAAGTGGTCAACATCATCGTTCGTGAATCTTCAGCGAGTAATACCTTCATAGCTATCCATCATGTGATAATAGTAAAATGATTATTTATGAGTGTTTCGGCCAGAATCAGAATAAACTTTAGTAAAAACTTTAATCATAACTATTAGATATTAAACAAATTTTTTACGATAAAACGAGGTCAGCAGGTTTAAGTTAATGGAAAAGAAGCTAAAAGCAATAAAACAACAGATATTAACGGCTATAGAGCGGGGAGAATCGCTTAAAATTATCGGCGGGAACAGCAAAGTATTCCTGGGAAGAGATACTGTTGGGTCAGAAATTAATATGGCTGATTATAGCGGTGTTATTAGCTACGAACCAACGGAGCTCTATATTACTGTTAGGGCAGGAACTTTGCTGAGCGTTATTACAAAGTTGTTAGCCGAACAAGGTCAAATGTTGGCTTTTGAACCAGCTGAAATTAATGATAAGACAACAATAGGTGGTGTTATTGCGACGGGTTTGAGTGGTCCGCGCAGACCCTATAGTGGCTCGGCACGTGATTTTGTTCTCGGAGTTCGTTGTATCAATGGCTTGGCTAAGGAACTGTCCTTTGGTGGTCAAGTGATGAAAAATGTTGCCGGATATGATTTGTCTCGATTGATGACAGGTGCATACGGTACATTAGGTATCATTACGGAAGTTACATTAAAAGTATTACCCCAATCTGAATTTGAATCAACGGGAGTTAAAGTAGTGTCCAGACAACAGGCATTGTCTGAGATACATGACATATCTTCCCGTGCTGCTCCTGTCTCGGCCAGTTGTTACGATGGAGAAAAAATGATTGTCAGGTTCTCCGGAAATGAAAAGTTTGTTAAAGAGTCATTAAAATCTACAGGCTTCGAAGAATATAAAAAAGGTAATGAGTTCTGGAAAGAATTACGCGATTATAATTTATCGATATTTCACACAGATAAACCTATATGGCGTTTATCAGTTCCTTCTGCATCAAATGTTAACTTGGAAAATGATGATTACTTAATCGATTGGGGTGGATCTCAATATTGGCTTGCATCTGACCGTTCTCCAAATGAAATTTTTACAATGGCAGATGATCTTGGTGGTAGTGCTTTATTATTTAGAGGCGGTGATCGAAATGGTGATGTTTTTCAACCTCTATCGAGTGGCTTATTTAAGCTTCAGCAAGAATTAAAACGAGCTTTCGATCCGCATAAAGTCTTAAATTTAGAAAAAATGTACGTAAATATTTAGGGAGCCTCTGATTAAATCTGGGTCGAATAGATTGCTGGTTTAAATATTTTGGTTCAAGGCGTGAAACGCGCGTAATAGCCGGGCTATTGCGAAGTTTTACAACGCAGAAACAAGATGTTTTAATTGCAAGATCTAGATTCATGATTTAATCAGAGGCTCCTTAGTTCAATATGCAAACTTTTATCGAACAATCAATCAGGGAAACAGTTCAGGGAAAAGAAGCCGAACGCATTCTACGTTCTTGTGTGCATTGCGGATTTTGTACAGCTACATGTCCTACTTACCAATTGTTAGCTGATGAGCTTGATGGCCCACGAGGACGAATTTATCTGATTAAATCAATGTTGGAAGGTGAAGCTGTTTCAGATAAAACCATGCAACATCTTGACCGTTGTTTGACGTGCCGTGCTTGTGAAACTACTTGTCCATCAGGTGTTGAATACGGAAAATTGCTTGATATTGGTCGACACTATGTTGAGAAGAAGGTGTCACGCTCGTGGCATGACAAGTCATATCGTTTTTTAATATTACAATCCTTACCTTATAGGAAACGATTTAAAATTTTATTTAAACTCGGTTTATCAGTTCGAATTTTTCTTCCTGGAGCAATACAGAAATTTATCCCTGTTCAAAAAGAAAAAAATAAAGCTATTAATTATAAAGAGCATCAGCGCAAGGTAATTCTTTTTGGTGGATGTGTTCAACCGACATTGTCTCCGGAAATAAACCAATCAGTAAAAAAAGTATTAAATTATTTTGATGTATCTACAGTTGAATTCGAAAATGAACAATGCTGTGGCGCTATGAGTCATCATCTTGATGCCTCAGAACAAGCATTAGAGTTCATGCGAAAAAATATTGACTTGTTTTGGCCTGCAATTGAACAAGGTCTAGAAGCTATTATTAGTTCTGCTAGTGGTTGTGGTGTGCATCTCAAGGAGTATGGGTATTTACTGCGAGATGATAAAGCCTATGCAAGTAAGGCTGAGAAGGTATCAGGGTTAACAAAAGATATATCTGAGTTTTTGCAAGAATTTGATTTAGATAAACTAAATATTAATAGGTCAAAACAAGTTGCGTTTCAAAGTCCGTGTACCTTACAACATGGACAAAAACTAGATGGTGTTACCGAAAAGCTATTAAAAAAATTGGGGTTTATTTTGACAGAAGAACCTGACTCTCATTTGTGTTGCGGATCAGCAGGAACATATTCTTTATTAGAAAAAGATATTTCAAATGAATTACAGAAAAATAAAATTCATAACTTAATGCAGGGCAAGCCAGAAAAAATTCTCACGGCAAATATTGGATGTTGTCAGTATTTACAACAAGTTAGTCCAGTGCCAGTCAGGCACTGGATTGAAGAGCTTGCTGATCTGATCGATTAGAAATAATAAAGCCTGATGTCGAAGCAAAGACATCAGGCTTAAATGGTAAACGCAAATTTATATGCGTAGATGTATTAGAGTTATTCGATGATTAATACACCCGTTGATTCTTCACTTGTTCTTTCTTCTTCAAAGTCAATATCATTGAATATATCATCATAACCCGTGACAGGTGGGTTGCCATCATAAATTAGGTATTCACGTTGCTGTAGATGAGCTTCGCGTGTGAAAGCATAAGGATCGATTGCTGCTTCATCACGTAGGTTCGATGCTTCTAACAGATTTGCTCGTGTATTAATTGCATTAAGCGCACTGATTGGAAAGAGTATTGTACTGCTAATGTAAAAGAACGGGTTTAATAATGTACTTGGAACAAAGTCTGTCGTATCACGAACCGTATTAGGTCCCATTAAAGGTATATATAGGTAAGCACCTGAGTTTACACCCCATAATGCTAGTGTTTGACCAAAATCTTCATTATTTGCCGGCATACCCGCACCAGTAGAAACATCAAACAAGCCACCAATACCGAAGGTTGAATTGTAGGTAAAACGTAGCATATCAGTAATACCCTGATCAAATTTACCCTGTAAAAAATCATTTAAAATAACATTAAGATAAGTCAGGTTATCGAAAAAATTGGTAATACTGGTTCTAACAACCGTAGGGGTTATTGACACATATGCTTCAGCAACGGGTTTCATTAAATGCTTATCGAGTGTTTCATTTACATCAAAAAACACGCGATTAGCAGGCTCAATAGGATCATTATCTACAACGCCTTCTGACGTTTGTGTCGTTGCGCAACCTGCCGCAATAGATAATAGGCCAATAAGAATAAGGTGCTTTAATAAGCTAAAAAAATGCGATCCAGTCATTTTATTTCTCTCGAGTAATCTTTTAGGTTGTTTCTGTAATAATCGGCGAATATTGACATATCTTAAACGGCGAAACAATTTAAAATATCATTTATTGTGCTGTAGTTGGCTGTAAATCATTGATTTTTCCTTTCAAGCTTATGACCAAACTATCAAACCCTTGATCTTTAATTACAGATGAATATTCGGCTCGTTTTAAGGACAGATCATTAATGCCATTAGCAATGACACTAATAATTTTCCATTCATCGTTATCGTTTTGAACAATGTAATTAAACGAGACAGGGTCATCATCAGTTCGTATGAATTCTGTCTTTACTATGAACCTGTTCTTTTTCATGGGTTCAATAGAGATATTCTTGAATGATTCGCCATCAAATGAATCAAAACGATCAACATAGGTTGATATCGTTAGGCTATTGAAGAGAGTAATAAAATCAGTCTGTGCTTTTTTGTCTAACGATTTCCAGTAACGGCTTAATACCACTCTGGAAATTAACGGGGTGTTAAATTTATTGGTAATAATGTTTTCCATGAGAGCATAGCGTTCTTGAAAACTCGTTGAGTCAGCGCTTACCATCATGTCAATCAATGCTTCATGTAATTGATTGACCGGAGCTTGTATTGCCAGATCTTGTTCTGTTTCAGCCCAAAGTGGATTTGCTGCAAAGAACAAATAAATGCCAAACATTATCTTGGAGACTACTTGTATTTGATGTTTATTTGATTTCATCTCTTAATAAATCCATTATTTATCAATACTTATTCTTATTTGACGATGTTTTTCCGCAATTGTTTCAAACTAATTGTAATAACGTCCTTTCCAGCTAGCACCTTTAGTAAAGTAGTAACGATAGGCGGAACTCCAAGTCATGACAAGGTATAACACGCCAATAAGTGGCAATACTAATCCATATAACGGATTCATAGAGTAATAGCGTAATGTCGGCATATAACAGAATACCTGCAAGCCGAGTATGAATAAGCCGGTAATAAGAAGCTCTTGGCTCTGTAGCAGTGCTGCCATAGGAAGTCCAAATGCCGCTACCATAAGCAGGGTACAAACTAATAATAGTAGGGGTGAGTAGATCAGTTGCGTATAAGCAGTTCGAGCAACCATTTGCCAAATACTGGAAAGTGTTTGGTAACTACGGATACTGATGGCTGAATGTGTCATACCCGTCCATATTTTATGTTTTTTCTGTTTCACTTGTTTGGCCAGTGAACAGTCATCTATCAATGCATCTTTAATGCAATTAAAGCCACCTAATTCTTCAAGAACCCTGGTTTCAATAAAGATGAAACCGCCTGCGGCTGCGGCTATCCATGAATTTGGTTTATTTGACAGGTGAAACGGATAGAGTAATTTGAAGAAAAAAATGAAAGCTGGTATTAATAGTTTTTCCCAGAATGATTCCATCATGAGAAAAGCCATTAGTGACAGCATTTGCAGTTGCTCGTTTTTTACTTTTTCTAGAACGACGGGTATAAGGTTTTTTGCTAAAACAATATCTGCATCGAGCAAGATAATATAGGGCGTTTTGACATGCTGGCGTCCTTGTTCCAGTGCCCATAATTTACCACTCCAACCTTCCTGTAACTCAGTTCCGGAGATGATACTGAGATGTTCAAGATTGACTGACTTTGCCAATTCGGCCGTATTGTCAGTAGATTGATCATCGACCAGAATGACGTTTAAACCATCACCCTGCTGTTTAAGCGCGTAAAGAGTTGATGATATGGTTAACTCTTCATTTCTGGCAGGGATAAGTACAGTGATTTCAGATAAGTCACTGTTTTTAATGGATGCCTGACTATCAAGTTGGCTATCAAGTGACTCTCGTGTACTCCACGGACGCCAAGGCAATAAAAGAATGGATATCCAAATAAGCAATCCTGGCAATATTGCCAGGAATGGTAATTCCATTAACCTAGAATCCGTAGTTGGACTGCTGCGTGTAGAGTGGTTCGGTTTGTTTGGCTGCTATACATGCTGTAGCGTCTTAGATTTGTATACGTGTTCATACCGAGGTAGTACTTTTGTTGTCATCTAAGTGTGTTAACAAATACACGTAGCGGTCAACTGCAGAATCTAGGTTTAAGCTACTTGTTTACTACTACCGCAACTCTTGGTCGCTTTGGTCTCTGATACGCTGCCAGCCTTTTCAGCTAATTCGTCTACTTTATAAAGCGTCGGTAATTCCGGTGCCATTTCACCGTCAGTCTTAGGACCTTTGAGAAATACACCCAATGCTTTCAGAGGATTATTTACCGTATCGTTAACTGCCGTTGCTTCGAAACCACAATGTACCATACAGTTATCACATTTAGGATTGCGACCAGTACCGTAGTTTTCCCAAACAGTCTCTTCCATCAAACCGGAAAATGTCGAGGCATAACCTTCGCCGACCAGTAAATAACAGGGTTTTTGCCAGCCAAAAACATTACGCGTGGGATTGCCCCAAGGCGTACATTCATAGGTTTGATTGCCAGCAAGGAAATCTAGATAAAGTGAAGATTGGTTAAAACGCCATTTTTTGCCTATGCCGAGTTTAAATAAATCACGGAAGAGTTGCTTACTTTCGAGTTTTTTCAAGAATACATCCTGTTGAGGTGCTCTTTCATAATGGTATCCCGGTGAAATGGTTACGCCTTCAACACCTAGCTCCATTGCCATATCCATAAATTCAGAAACTTCACCAGCAGATTCATTTTGAAACAGAGTACAGTTGATAGTGACGCGGAAACCTCTGCCAACAGCAATTTTAATAACATCGATACATTTCTTATAAACACCTTCCAGACAAACAGAATGATCGTGGCGTTCTTGATTCCCATCCAGATGAATTGATAGTGTCAAATAAGGTGATGGCGTGTATTTATCGATATGTTTTTTCAGCAATACGGCGTTGGTGCAAAGATAGACAAATTTCTTCTTTGCGACATAGCCAGCAACGATGTCGTGCATTTCTTTGTGAATTAACGGCTCGCCACCGGCAATAGAAACTACCGGAGCGCCACATTCATCAATAGCATTCATGCATTCGTCATAGCTCAGACGTTTATCGAGAATTTCTTTGGGATAGTCGATTTTGCCGCAGCCGGCACAGGCCAGATTACAGCGGAATAGGGGTTCTAGCATTAATACCAGCGGGTATTTTTTTACACCTCTGAACTTTTTGCCAAGGATATATTTACCCATTTTGTACTGCTGAATTAGAGGAACACCCATTTAAAACGACTCCAGATTATTGATTTGCTTATTAGATATTGGCCTTATTCTAGCGGTATTTTGCTAAAAATGCGCTACGGTAAGTGATGATCGACATAATGTACAGTTATGGCTTTACCCCTGCTATTTTAGGGGTTGTGCTGTAATCTTGAAAGGTTCTTCTTGCATGGCCTCTTGCATGCTTGGGGGTCACTATTCATAATGAGAATCTTTTTAAGTCTGTAAGTTAATGAATAACGAAAGCAACACACCTCTTTTAGACCAAATAGACAGTCCGGCAGACTTGAGAAAACTGCCTGAGTCGCAATTAGAACAGCTCGTCGAAGAAGTCAGATATTTCCTGCTACATTCCGTAAGTAAGAGTGGTGGCCACTTTGCGGCAAGTTTGGGCGTTGCTGAATTAAGCGTGGCCTTACATTATTTATACAATACGCCTGATGATCGTCTGATTTGGGATGTGGGGCATCAAGCCTATATCCATAAAATTCTCACCGGTAGAAAAGACGAATTACATAGCATCCGACAATGGCAAGGCTTAGCGCCATTTCCGAAACGAGATGAGAGTGAATATGATTGTTTTGGTGTCGGCCATTCCAGTACCTCGATTAGTGCTGCTTTAGGCATGTCGATTGCTGCGGCTCGAACAGGCTCAAACCGTAAATGCGTTGCAATCATTGGTGATGGCAGTATGACTGCTGGTATGGCGTTTGAAGCTCTAAATCATGCTGGGGCTCAGCATAGTGATATGTTGGTTATATTGAATGATAACAATATGGCGATTTCACCGAATGTGGGTGCACTTTCAAATCGTTTTGCACAATTGTTATCAGGTAAGGTTTATTCCACTGTTCGCAAGGGCAGTAAAAAAGTCTTATCAAATATCCCCAATGCACTTGAGATAGCAAAGCGCGCAGAAGAACACGTTAAAGGCTTAATTACTCCCGGTATTTTATTTGAAGAATTTGGTTTTAATTATATTGGTCCAGTAGATGGACATGATCTGCATGCGTTGCTGGCGACATTAAAAAATATTAAAGAACTAGAAGGCCCTCAGTTCTTACACATCATTACCAAGAAAGGTAAAGGCTACGGTCCGGCAGAAGAAGACCCTATTAAATATCATGGTGTCACGCCGTTCGATCCGCATAAAGGTATCGTTGCTTCAGGTAAACCTTCATCCGGCCCGACATACAGTAAAGTGTTTGGCGATTGGGCGATTGATATGGCCAATGAAGATCGTCGCTTCACTGCAATTACACCGGCAATGCGTGAAGGTTCTGGTTTAGTTCAGTTTGAACAAGAACATCCTGATAAATATTTTGATGTTGCGATAGCCGAACAACACAGTGTCACCGTTGCTGCAGCGATGGCGTGCGATGGCTTAAAACCCGTCGTTGCCATCTACTCAACGTTCTTACAACGTGGCTATGATCAATTAATCCATGACGTACTCAATCAGAATTTACCTGTGTTATTCGCAATTGATCGTGCCGGTTGTGTCGGTGCCGATGGTGCAACACATAATGGTGCTTACGATTTAAGTTTCATGCGCTGTTTACCCAACATTATCATCATGGCGCCGGCTGATGAAAATGAATGTCGGCAAATGTTATATACCGGATACAAACAAGATTGTGCTGTTGCCGTTCGTTACCCACGTGGCATAGGACCAGGTGTAGAAGTACAAAAAGAAATGACAGAGTTACCTATAGGTAAAGCTGAAATTAAACGTAAAGGAAAACGCTTAGCGATTTTAGCATTCGGTAGCATGGTAGCCGATTGTGAAAAGATAGGTGAAGAGCTAGGCGCAACTGTTGTGAATATGCGATTTGTAAAACCAATAGATGAAACGTTAATTATTGATATGTGTGCTACGCATGATTTGATTATCACGGTGGAAGAAAATGCAATTCAAGGCGGTGCAGGTTCAGCAGTTAATGAAGTTATTGCCACGTACGGTATTGCACAACGAATTGCTAACTATGGTTTACCCGATAGATTACTTCCGCATGGTTCAAGAGAAGATATGTTAAGAGATGCTGGATTAGATTATGAAGGTATTCTTAAGTTTGTTACTGGACAGGTGGATGAGAGTGATATGGATCGGAAAGTAAGTAGTGCATCGTAGTTAAAGTTTTTTGATATAGGGTTAAGGAGAACCCCGTATTTATGAAAGTCATCGTCAATTCAAGCATCCTAATAAATCTGGCACAGTTACGATTGTTGGAAAAGTAGTGTTGACGTGCCACCCGGCACATTAAATGCCATACTTAAACAATAGGGATTCAAGAACTGAAGTAGTTATAATGAAATATGCTGTTGTAATTGAACAAGGTGATACTAGTTTCGGAGCTTACGCACCCGATTTACCTGGGTGTATTGCTACTGCTGAAACTAGAGAAGAAGTTGTTAAATTAATTCATGAAGCAATTGAGTTTCATATTGAAGGTTTAAAAGAAGATGGGCAGCCTATTTCTAAGGCTTCTTCTAGAATTGAATTTATTGATGTAGCAGCGTAATACTTTCTTTTTATCAACGGTTTTATTTATCTTTTAATTTCTTTTTAGGCTATCGTTTCGTCTTCAGACGAAATTTAAAGTTAAAAAGAATGAATGAAGTTATTGATTGACTGGATTTCCATCTGCATGGGAATGACGAAGCTGAGGATTAAGAATTAATTATCTTTCCCATTTCATCAGTAAACCTTTCCATATCACTTTCACTAATTTCTCCCATGCAAGAAATTCTAAATAGTGATTTTTCAAAGCCACCTTGTCCTGCATAAATAACAAAGCCAACTGCTTTTAGTTTGTCGTGTAGTTCTTGATAGTTTACGCCTTCAGGTAATTGGAATGCGTTTAACACACAAGAACAATCTTCTTTGTCGAAGTAAGCTTTGATATTTAATTTATCCAAACCATTACGAACAATATCCATTAACTTCCAATATTGTTGTTGGCGTTTTTCCCAACCACCCTTGTCTTTTAGTTCGTCTAATGCTTCTGCTAGTGCATAGAATGTTTGTACTGATTGGGTGAACGGTGTGCCGTTGTTGTCTTGTGCGTTTAGATACGTAACTAAATCAAGATAGAGTGTTCTTGCAGGTGTTGCGGACATTTGTTGCATAGCTTCTCTATTGGCAATAACAAATGAGGTGCCGGGTACGGCGTGGCAACATTTGTTTGCGGTTGCAGCGCAAGCGGCGATATTCCATTCTTCGAATTTTATTTCTTCGGCTGCAAAGCTGCTGACACCATCGAGTAGGATAGGGACATTTCTATATTTTTTACAGAGTTCTGATATTACATCGATATTATTTAATCTACCGGTAGTTGTTTCGTGATGAACAACGGCTACGTGTGATAATTCTTCATGATAACGTAACTCACCTTCGAGTTTTTCCAGATCGATTTCTTCTCCCCATTCGTGATGTAGTACGACATGTTCGATGTTGTGCATGTTTGCAATCTTGGTTAAGCGTTCGCCATAAATACCATTCTCTATAATTAATACTTTGCCATGTGATGGAATTAGGCTGGTCATCATTGCTTCCATCGCCGATGTACCTGAGCCAGTGAATACGATACTTGCCCATTTATCGGCAGGAAGTTGGTACACATCTAAAAGATCAGTTTTGATTTTATTTTGTAAATCAATAAATTCTTGTTCGCGATGACAGAGGTCTGGTTTACCGAGTGCTTTTCTTACACGTTCACTTAGAACGACGGGGCCGGGGTTAAGTAGTATTACCATAATTAAAAATTACTGCCTATATGTTTCATCATTCGAGTTAACACTTCGTTTGGTGTTACGTCTGGTCTTGGTAGATTATCTATTGTACCGGAACGAATTTTTAAGTGGCCGAATACTGGACCATCATGTCCGTCTAATGAAAATAATTCATCTATCAGTTCTATTTCATTTCCTGTTAAAGAAACGCTGTAGCCACTGGCTTCAGCAATCTTGGCAAAATCAATATTGCCGGCAACGGTAGCTTGTGAACCTGTAGAATCATGTACTTCATTATCTAATAAAATATGAATTAAATTATTTCCAGCGTAACTACCTATGGTTGCAAAATTACCCATGCGCATGAGTCCGGCACCATCACCATCTATAACAACTATTTTTAAATCAGGTCTGGCTAAGGCAAGACCTAAGCCCCATGAAGATGCGCAGCCCATTGAACCGACCATATAGATATGGTTTTGTCGATCATCAATAGCAAATAATTCGCGACCACTGAAACCGGTTGTTGCGACTAATAAAGTTTTGTCTTCAGGTGTGTGGTCAATAATACGGCGGAATGCGGTATTACGATCTATGCGAGTTGCATCTGGATTATGTGACGAGCGATATTCTTTTTTTCTTTCTGATATATCTTTTACTGGATTTTTATTCAGAGCTTTAGTTGCAACGGTGCCTTTTTCCATGATGAACGCATAAGGACGTTGTTCCTTTTTCATGTATTCATCAGCACGTTTTAATGCTGGAGCAATTTCTTCTTTTGTTTTTGGAAAAATTTCCCAAGGTACTTGCATCAGATCAAACAACTCTTTGGTAATTTGTCCCATGAGCTCATGTTGCGGTTCATCTTTAACACCAGGTTGCCCGCGATGTGTAGAGATGATTAAATTTGGAATGCGAAACACATAAGAAAGTGATGTTATTGGACTAACGGCATTACCTAACCCCGAATTTTGCATCATGACGACAGAACGTTGACCTCCCATAGCTGAGCCGGCAGCCGTTGCCAGAGCATCACCTTCATTGGCAGACGATACATATTCCAAGGTGTCGTCATTTATAACGTAATTAATAAACGGTGTTAAAAATGAGCAGGGAACACCGGTATATCGACTGAAACCAAGTTCACGCGCAGCTTCGACAAATTCTTTTGCTTCTATCAAAATATTCTCTCTATAATATCTAGGGTTTAATTCTCTGCTGTTTGCAGCGTATTGTCATTCCGGCGAAGGTGGTAATCCAGTAGTTTGACTAGACTCCCGCCTCGACTCTGTCTCCTCGGCAGTTGCTCCTGCACTGCTCTACTACGTCACATCCATGTGACTATAATTCGTTCTACCTCCTGCATCCTTGCAGTCGTTCGCGGGAGTGACGACCAATACCCCATCAGCTTGCTGTGGGTTAGTTTATTGCGCGCTTAATTTGTAAAATTACCGGCACGATTAATATCGTCTAATGAGTTTACATCAAGCCAATGGCCATCGATGTAATGAACATTGACAGGTTTCCCTTGTTGAATTAGATGATTCAATAAATCAGGTAATGTTAGTTCATTAAAATTCGATTCTGACTTTAATTCATCAAGTGTAGATTCAATCCATTCGCGACCTTGTTTTCTCACGCGCATCATCCCAATCCAGTATCCGGATGGTTTTTTGTTAGACTCATTTACTGATGACGATACTTGTGTCAGAGTTACATCTTGCATAAATGGTGAGCGATCATCATCTTGACTACAATAAGCATAATCAGGTGAGCCGGATATATTTGGATTGTCCAACGCTGAATCAACGACAACAACTATCTCACCTTTGGTTTCGAGCAAATCCCGAAGTATGTATTCGCGAAACAATAAGTCTCCATAAACAACGACCATATCGTCATTAAAATCATTTTGTGCACAAATTAATGAGCTTAATTCACTAGCCGTTTCAAAGTCTTTATTAATGCGTTTCTCTATACCAGCTAAATTAATTGAATCAGCCTGATAACCTGCAATCACGGTCGATTTATTAATGCCGGCTTTTTTTAAACCTTCCATCAATCGACCTAATAAAGTTTTACCACCAATACTGATCATGGCTTTGGGTTTGTCGTGGGTTAATTCATGTAATTCACTACCGCGACTCGCTGCTAATATAATTGCATGAATGTCGGATTGTTGACTAAGGTAGCGCTCTTGCGCTTGACTTAATTCTGCTGCACCTTGTAGATTGAAAATATGATCTACCGTTGCAATTCTATCTTCTACATCGACTATTGATTCAGATTCTAAAATTTCCTGACTAATTTTTTCCATAGATGCAATCGATGAACGAACCATGTGATTGGCCCAAATAACCAGATCGATACCGGCTTTGCGAAAAGCCTCAGTGGGTGTGCTGTAATATTTTGTCGGAACAATAACCAGTGGTGAACGTCCTGCCCATTCTTTTGCAAAGGTGAGAATTTCATCTGGTCTTGATAATTTACTGTGGATTAATATGCCATCAGCGCCAGCTTGATGATAAGCCTCCGCTCTTTTAAGTGCTTCATCCATCCCCCAACCAGCAATGAGTGCTTCTATTCTGGCGATAATAGTAAAGTCATCATCAGTTTGACTGTCTTTACCGGCTTTGATTTTTCCGCAGAACTCATCAATTTCAGCTATGGGTTGTTTGTTGCCATCAATAAAACTATTTGTTTTTGGAAACTGTTTATCTTCAATACAAACACCAGCAATATCACGTTGCTCGAGTTTTTTAACGAGTCGACGCATATTATTGAAATTGCCATAACCAGTATCACCATCAAGTAAGATGGGAATTGATGTTGCGTCAGACATGAATTCAAGCATGTCGACAACTTGTGTCCAGCTTGCTTCATTACTATCTCTAACACCGAATTGTGCAGACAGGGCAAGACCGCTTCCCCATATTCCTTTAAAGCCTGCTCTTTCGACTATGCTCGCAGAGACTCCATTATGTGCTTCGAGTATGAATTCAAGTTCGCCTGATTCAAGTAGGGAACGTAATTGTTTACATTTGCTTATTTTTTTAGGGCTAATTTTGGCCATTCGTTTTTTATATACTCTTTGATTTAATTAATCGGCGATGATATTGGAGATAATTTGGGCAGTATATCCTGTTTTGCGCGTTCGATATCCTCAGGAAAATCGATTTCTATCCAGGGCACGCCGGTAACATCTTCATAGCCAAATTGTTCGGGATAGGTTAATAACAAATCACGTATTGCGTCTTCATAAGGTGTATTGTTCTCACCTTTGTATAGATAGTCATTAATTCGTCCTAGTAAAGAGGCACCAATCAGTTTATTCAGTTTAAAGAAACCAACCGATTCACCCTGAATCTCATATTCGAGATCCTTCGAAATTTGTTTTCTAAATTCATTAATACTGCCGTTTTTATCAACGCAAATTTTAACCGGTTCATCGCCGGGGACAAAATCTCTATCTAATAACAGGCAATTGTTTATTTTTGTATTGACTAGACGGTGAATCATTTCCCGGTCATATAGTACATCTGCATCCATAACGATAAATTCAGCTTCACTAAAAAGTATTTCTTGTGCGCAACCTAAACTGATAATGCTGCCTTCAGTGTAACGTTCATTATATATATAAGTAATTGAAGCTTCTGAACCTTCAAGATGGCTCATAATCATCTCTGACTGAAAACCGGTAATGATGGTGATTTCATTAATCTGATTTGCCATTAGTATTTCAATATGGCGTTTTAATAAACTTTTACCGTCAAATTCCAGTAAAGATTTAGGTTTGTTTTCCGATAAATTTCCTAATCGGTTGCCTACACCTGCGGCAAGAATAATAGCCTTCATAATGTTCTTGTTTAACCCTTCAATTATTTGTTTTAGCGAATAAGGACTAGTTTGATATATTTATGGGCAACTATACGGATTTTTGAAAACGTGACAATGTTGTCGAAAATGTTCTGTTATCAATTTCAGATAAGACTCAAAAAAACACCAATAATATGTTTTAATTATACGATGTAACTCATTATAAATAATGTATTTTAATATATACCCATGATACTTGGAAACACTCTATCCATAGCACGTCTGTTTTTATCCAGATGGCGTCGCCTAAAGCGCCTACTGTTGGTGCTCCTCTTTGCAGGGAATGGCCATGCGGCATCGTCGCGCCTAGCCCTGAATAAAAGCAGACACACTCTGAACATTACATTTTCAAGTACCATGGGTATGTAAATGAATATTCCAGAAAAACTTGGTAAATACGAAATAAAAGAGCAACTCGGCCGCGGTAGTATGGGCATAGTCTACCGGGGTTATGATCCGTTCGCGGATCGAGATGTTGCTGTGAAAGTCGCTATGTCCGAGTCTTTAAATGATAGTGAATCGGGAGAACGCTATCGAAAAATGTTCTTCAATGAAGCGCACACGGCTGGAACCTTAAAACATCCAAATATAGTAGAGATATTGGATGCTGGTGTTGATGAGACTGACGAAGGCGATCATTGTTATATCATCATGGAATTGGTTGAGAATGGCGATACGCTGAAAACGCATTGCCACGCGAAGAACTTACTACCTTTAGAATTAGTTATTGAAATCACTTTCAAATGCGCAAAAGCACTGGATTATGCGCATCGTAATGGTGTCGTTCACAGAGATATTAAACCGACAAATATTTTAATTACAAAAGATCGGAATGTTAAAATTGCCGACTTTAGTATTGCGCATTTAATGACAGCTGATTCGACCAGTACTATGCCTATGGGTTTTGTTGGCTCGCCACGGTATATGTCGCCAGAGCAGGTGCAGGAAGATGTTATTACAAATCAAACCGATTTGTTTTCACTAGGCATAGTCATGTATGAATTATTAACCGGCAAACATCCCTTTGCCGCAGACAGCTTTTCTCGTTTGATACATATGATTATTAATGAGAAGCATCCCCCCTTAAGTACATACCGAACTGATATTCCGGAGATTCTTGAGAAAATTATCCATCATGCCTTACAAAAAGATCCTGAACGACGATACAAGATGGGATTAAATTTTGCTGGAGACTTGAGTCTGGCATTTGATTACCTTGAGGAACCGCAGCAAGATGTTGAAGTGCAGGAAAAATTTAATTCGGTACAGCCTTTAAGTTTTTTCAGTGAGTTTCCCGAATCAGAAATATGGGAAATCATTCATGCTTGTATCTGGCAAACATATGAAGCAGGAAATCAAATTATTGTTGAAGGGGATATCGACGATTCATTCTATATTATTATTTCAGGTGAAGTAGATGTTAATAAAGATGGCGCTCTTATCGGAAATTTGAAAACGGGAGATTGTTTTGGTGAAATGGCTTACTTAAGCAAATCAGAGCGAACGGCAACAATTCTTGCAAAGAATAATGTTAGCTTGATGAAAGTGAATGCAACCTTAATTGAGCAGGTGTCAGTTGAATGTCAATTGCATTTTAGTAAAGTCTTCATGCGTACCTTGGTCAAGCGTCTATCTGATACAACTGCGATGTATGCTTCCAGTCAGGAATGATGTTAATTTATTGACGCGCCTTTTTATAGAGTTCGACCAATTTTTTTGTTGAAGAATCCATTTCTTTATTTGTCGTATCAGAGATCAGGTTTTCATGAATGCTCACAACTAGTTTCTTACCTAGTTCCACTCCCCATTGGTCAAATGAATTTATCTGCCATAACAAACCCTGAACAAAGGTACGGTGTTCGTACATGGCTAATAATGAACCTAATGTTTTAGGGTTTAACTCCGAATACAAAATTGTTGTGCTGGGTTTGTTGCCGGGGAAATGCTTATGCAGGTCTGTATTATCTTCTCCCTGCATCAAGGCCTGAGCTTGAGCGAAACAGTTAGCTAATAATAAAGCATGATGTTTCGATTCTCCTTTTTTAGATAACGGGGCAAGAAATTCTACAGGTACCATTTGTGTTCCCTGATGTAACAACTGAAAAAAAGCATGTTGTGAATTTGCACCCGTAGAACCCCAGATAATCGGCATTGTTTTATAATCGATTTTACATCCAGATAAGTCAGATGATTTGCCATTACTTTCCATAAATAATTGAGATAAATAATCGGGAAAGAATTTAAGTGATTCATCGTATGGTACAAATGTTTGGGTATGAGCATCAAAGTAATTACTGTACCAATAATCAATCAAAGCGAGAATGACGGGAATATTTTCTTCCATTGGAGTGCGTAGAAAATGTTCGTCCATTTCTCTTGCTCCCGCAAGTAGACTTTTGAAATTATCAAATCCAATAGCTAGCGCAATAGGTAAGCCTATGGCAGACCATAGTGAGAAACGGCCACCGACCCAATCCCATATTTCGAAAACATTTTCCGAATCAATGCCAAATTCTTTTGTTGCTTGCAGGTTATTAGAGACAGCAATGAAATGTTTGTTTATATCTGTACAACCAGATTTCTGCATCCACTTTTTTAATGTGTCTGCATTCATCAGTGTTTCTTGGGTACTAAATGATTTTGAAGAAATAATAAATAATGTTGTTTCTGGGTTTATTTCTTTTTGTAACTTAGCTATGGATTGGTAATCGACATTAGAAATAAAGAAAGAACGTGTGTTTGCATGGCGATATTCAGCTAACGCATCAACTACCATTTTGGGACCTAGATCAGAACCACCAATACCAATATTGACAAAGGTATCAATTGTTTTACCTGTCCAACCTTTAAAACTTCCCTCATGTACTTTTACAACAAACTGTTTTATTTTTTCAAGTTCACTATGAACCTGCTTTATGATATCAACACCATCTACCTTCAAATTTTTATCAACTGGACTTCTTAGGGCGGTATGTAGCACGGCACGATTCTCCGTGACATTAATTTTCTCGCCGTTAAACATTGCTTTAATAGAGTTTTCAACAGAGGATGCTTTCGCAAAGTTAAAAAGCAAATCTAGTGTTTCTGTTGAAATAAGATTTTTTGAATAATCAATATAAAGTTCAGAAAATTGACGTGAAAAAATATTGCCTCTTTGTTTGTCATGCATGAATAAATCACGCATGTGAATATTTCGCATCGCTTGATAATGTGTTGCTAATTGTTCACTGATGCTGTGTTTTTCAGATGATGTAGACATGCCTGATTATTGTTATTAAATAGTGAATATAAAACTAGCTGCCGATTTTAGATGGGATTGACTGCCAATTAAAGAATAATTAGAGCTAGTTCAAAAGAAGATTACTACTAGCAGTCGAACAAACGATAACACACCCTGAAAACAGACAGTTAATTGATAAGCTTAGTTAAGCGTTTACGCAGTATCTGTTATGTAGTGTTCCAGTTGTTCGATAATGAATTCCTTTTCAGAAATAATATTTTTCACAACGTCCATAATTGACAGTATTCCTACGGGCTCACCGTTCTTAAGTACAGGAAGGTGGCGGATGTGATTATTTGACATGATAACCATGCATTCATCTATCGTTTGAGAGGGCGCTACTGTTTGTACGTCGGAAGTCATTATTTCGCTGATTTTCGTTTCAGAGGAGTTTCTGTCATTAAGAATTACTTTTCTGGTGTAATCCCTTTCCGAAAAGATACCGGCTAATTTATCATTTTCCAAAACAAGCAAAGCACCTACTTTTTGCTCATTCAGCATTCTGATGGCGTCAATTACAAATGTGTCTGGCTTTACAGAGTAAATTTCATCATCTTTGCCGTTTAATAGCTGGTTTACTGTTGTTGTCATTATTATTTATCTCCGTTCATGCTCAATCCATAGGACATAGCTGAAATATCCGCTTACGGTAAGCTTAAGTATAGTTGCCTAGTCTTTGGGGTCAACATTCGTGGTTATCAAAGGACTACCAGATTAATATTGCCTTAATCTGACACTATATTTGCTATTAAAATCAATATAGATACATTAATATCTGTACAAATACTGTAGCAATGTCATTTATTTATCTTTCAGTGGTTTTGTTGCAGCGCACACATAAATAGACGTCTTTTCATATTTATATAGATAAAATGAAAAATGAGCCATAGTGCCCCTGAAAAGCTGGGTAAGTACGAAGTTATTGAGGAAATCGATAGGGGTAGTATGGGCGTTGTCTATCTAGGCCACGATCCCTATGTCAATCGTCCCGTTGCACTAAAAGTCGCATTTCTTGATGAATTAAATGACCCTGAGTCTGGTGAACTCTATCGAAAGATGTTTTTTAATGAAGCGCATACCGCCGGTCTATTAACACATCCAAATGTAATCAATATCTATGATGCGGGCGTTGATGAAGATAACTGCTATATCGTCATGGAGTATATTGAAGCTGGAAAGACCTTAAAAGAATATTGCAGTTCGGACAATTTATTACCCATCAATAATGTTGTCGAAATCATTTTTAAATGTGCAAAAGCATTAGATTATGCTCATCGTCAAGGTGTTGTACATAGAGATATCAAACCTTCAAACATACTCGTCACGCCTGATCAAGATGTAAAAATTGGTGATTTCAGTATTGCTCATATCTATAACGCAGATTCAACGACAACTCAGATGGGTGGCATGATGGGCTCACCCAGATATATGTCGCCGGAGCAACTTCGCGAAGAGCATGTGACGACGCAAACGGATCTCTATTCTTTAGGAGTAGTGATGTATGAATTACTGACAGGCCGTCAGGCTTTTCCGGCAGATAATTTTTCTCAACTGGTTAATAAGATATTAAATGAAAGTCCGTTAGTAATGAGCGACTATCGGTCTGATCTACCCGAAGCACTAAATAATATTGTTTCTAAAGCTTTGGAAAAAGACGTTAGCGATCGTTATCAAATGGGATTGGATTTTGCGGCTGATTTAACCAAAGCATTTGATAACCTTGAGAAGCCAAAAGAGGATATTTCAGCACAGGAAAAATTTGATACTGTCAAAAAACTGGATTTTTTTACCGGTTTTCCCGATGCGGAAATTTGGGAAATTTTACGTGCCAGCAACTGGCAGGATTATGATATGGATGATGAAATCATTGTTGAAGGTGATATGGATGACTGCTTCTACATTATCACCAATGGTAATGTTGCTGTAATGAAAAACCAATCTGTTATTCGTACCTTACAGAAAGGTGATTGCTTTGGTGAAATGGGATATCTGGCAAAAACAAAACGTACCGCTTCGATTAAATCTGCAGATGACACGTCGTTAATGAAAATTAATTCAACGGTGATATCGCAGGTTTCACTAAACTGTCAGGTAAGGTTTCTAAAAGTTTTTCTAAGAACATTAATTCATCGATTGTCTGCAACGACTGAAAAAATATCTCAAGAGATATAAAGTAGTCTGAGTAAAAAATATCTTGTATCTATATCAGTTAGCGTTATAAAAATATAAATAAAGGGGACTAACGTTTTGATGATTGCATTAAACAGGGAATGTCGATTAAAGAAGCTTATTTCCATACACTGTCTACTACTGGTTTAGTATTATCTTCACTGGTATCACACTGGCTGTAGGTGTCATCATCTGGATATTTTCACCATTAAAATTTCAAGCTGACATGGGGATATTACTGTCCTTTATGTTTTTACTAAATATGTTTGGAGCAATATTCCTATTGCCTGCATTCGCTAGTTTATTATTTAAAGATAATAAAAGATAAATTAGGGAATAATGGTGCTTTGGTAGTAGTTCGAACTTCCGAGCTTAATTCCCCATTTTTTACCAAGATAGATGTGCTAAATTATTCGTCAGTAACACACCCTTCAGAAGCTGTTTTCACATTTTTAATGTATTTATAAAGTGTGCCACGATTTGCTTTATAAGCAGGCATTGTCCAACTTGCTTTTCTTGATGCGAGCTCTTCATCTGAAATATCCATTTTAATTTCGTTTGTTTCAGCATTGATGGTGACGATGTCGCCATTTTTAATTAGTGCAATTGGGCCGCCTTCTTGTGCTTCGGGTACGACATGGCCAACGATAAAACCGTGTGAACCGCCTGAGAAACGACCATCAGTGATCATGGCTACGTCTTTACCTAAACCTGCACCCATGATGGCTGATGTTGGTGTTAACATTTCAGGCATGCCTGGTCCACCTTTCGGGCCTTCGTAACGAATGATAATGGCATCGCCTTTATTAATTTTATTTTCTTCCAACGCTTTTAACATATCTTCTTCAGAATCAAATACATTTGCAGGGCCTGTAAAAATCAAACCTTCTTTACCGGTGATTTTTGCCACTGCACCTTCGGGTGCAAAGTTACCTTTTAAAATACGAATATGCCCGCTGTCTTTAAGAGGTTTATCTAATGGTGCAATAATATCTTGTCCTTCAGGTAAGCCTGGTAAATCAGCCAGATTTTCTTTTATGGTTCTACCGGTAACGGTCATGCAATCGCCATTGATTAAATCATTCTCAAGTAAAAACTTCATGACAGCAGGTGTACCACCTATGAGATGAATATCTTCCATAACATATTTGCCGCTTGGTTTTAAATCGGCAAGAAAAGGTGTGCGATCACTTACCGCTTGAAAATCATCAATAGTTAATTCGACACCAACAGAACGAGCCATAGCTAATAAATGTAATACGGCGTTAGTTGAACCGCCCAATACAATAATTAATATCATTGCATTTTCAAATGCCTCGCGCGTCATAATGTCACGAGGTTTAATATCTTTTTCTAATAGATTTTTAATTGCTTCACCGGCTTTAAAACATTCTTCCAGTTTTTGTGGATCAACAGCAGGTGTTGAAGAGCTGTAAGGTAAAGACATACCCATCGCTTCAATAGCGGATGCCATGGTGTTGGCTGTATACATACCACCACATGCTCCAGCACCGGGACAGGATTTTTTAACAATATCCTGACGCGTGTCTTCGTCGATGCTACCAGTAATAAATTCACCATAGCTTTGGAAAGCAGAAATGATATCGAGTTTTTCTTCATTACGATGGCCCGGTTTGATGGTGCCACCGTAAACCATTAATGAAGGACGATTGAGTCTGCCCATTGCCATTAAACAACCGGGCATATTTTTATCACAACCGGGTAGGGAAATATTAGCGTCATACCATTGAGCGGACATGACAGTTTCAATTGAGTCTGCAATCAAATCACGAGATTGCAAAGAGAAGCTCATACCATCGGTACCCATGGAAATACCATCACTGACACCAATGGTATTAAAACGTAGTCCGACCAGTCCGGCTGCAGCTACGCCTTCTTTTACTTTTTGTGCCAAATCGAGCAAATGCATATTACAAGTATTACCTTCGTACCAGACACTGGAAATACCCACTTGCGCTTTGGACATGTCTGCTTCAGTCATGCCGGTGCCGAAAAGCATCGCTTGCGATGCGCCCTGAGATTTTGGTGTGGTGATACGGGAACTGTATTTATTTATTTTATTGCTCATCTGCGGTGTCCTGACTTTATACTAATTATATTGTTAGTGGTGCTTTTAAAAGGTGGGTTAGAATACATCAGCATTGATAATTTGTCAGTGTCATATAGTTAACGAAATATGAATAATTGCTAAGAAATGAGACGCACACCTAAATTTGAAGACTGTTTTGCGGAATTGATCCGTTTGCCCTCGGTTAGCAGTATTGATCCGGCACACGATCAGAGTAATCGTAAGGTTATTGATGCACTGGCCAATTGGTTGGATGCGCTGGGTTTTACCTGCGAGATTATGCCCGTCAGCGATAATCCAGAAAAATGTAATTTGATTGCGAAACTTGGAGAAGGCAGTGAGGGATTAGTTTTATCCGGACACACAGATACGGTACCTTATGATCTTAATGGTTGGGATACGGATCCATTTACTCTGACTAAGAAGAATGATTGCTACTATGGATTGGGTACGGCGGACATGAAGAGTTTTTTTCCTATAATCCTTGAAACACTGGAAAGACTCAGTAGCACAAAGTTTAACCAACCTATAACAGTTGTCGCTACAGCGGATGAAGAAAGCACCATGCAGGGTGCGCGATTGATACAAGATAATAAAAAAGTATCAGGTCGCTATTGTATTATCGGTGAGCCGACAGGTCTGAAACCAATACATATGCATAAGGGTATTATTATAGAAACTATTCAGATAGTCGGGCGTTCTGGTCATTCCAGTAATCCAGCATTGGGCAATAGCGCACTTGAAGGTATGCATGATGTTATTTCTGCGCTACGAGATTGGCGCGATGAATTGCAGTCTGAATATATTAATAAGGATTTTCAGGTTCCTGTAGCAACGATGAATTTTGGCAGGATACAGGGTGGTGATAGTCCGAACAGAATTTGCGCATCATGTGATTTGTCTCTGGATTTAAGAATGTTACCGGGCATGAAACTTGATAAGCTGAATGAGACCTTGCGAAATAAGGTACGTGATACGTTGGCTGGAACAGGACTGAAGGTTGAATTTAATTCAATGATTGATGGGATTCCACCGATGCAGACATCAAAGGATAGTGAGATAATTAAATTGAGCGAGAAAGTAACGCAACATGCCGCAGAATCGGTTGCGTTTGGTACAGAAGGACCTTTTTATAATGACATGGGTATAGAAACCGTTATCCTTGGACCTGGCGATATTGATGTAGCTCATCAACCTAACGAGTATTTGCAAATAGACAGAATTGAACCGATGATAAATATCTTGTCAAAGATGCTTCTTCATTTTTGTGAAGAAAAATAAATGAGTCAAAAGAAAGAGCCAAGAAAATGAATCAGGACAATGAAAAATACTATGGATAGTAAGCAATCCTTTATTGATTGCTTTAGAAACGCAGCGCCGTATATACATGCGCACCATGGTCGAACTTTTGTTTTACAAATTGGTGGAGATGTTGTTGCGTCTGAAACTTTTACGCACTTAATACATGATCTTGCTTTATTGAATAGTCTGGCTGTAAAGCTTGTTATTGTTTTTGGTGCAAGACCACAGATAGATGCTTTATTAAAAGAAAGAAATGTAACGCCTCAGTATAACGGTGCATTACGTGTTACTGATGAAGCTTCTATAAGTAGTGTTAAGCAAGCAGTTGGTGATATAAAAATTCAGATTGAAGCTTTGTTGTCGATGGGTTTACCTAATTCACCGATGGCAGAGTCTTCAGTCAAAATTGCTTCCGGCAATTATGTGACAGGTAGGCCTTACGGGATTGTTAAAGGTGTCGATCTAGATTTAACTGGCAAGGTTCGAAGTATAGAGAAAAATACTATCAATGCTCGACTTGATGCTGGTGAAATTGTTCTTATTTCGCCATTAGGTTATTCGGTTACAGGTGAAATATTTAATTTGAGTTCGATAGAAGTTGCTTCGCAAGTGGCTATCGATTTGTCAGCTGAAAAACTCATCATGTTAAATAATGCATCGGTCTTAAAAAATGAAGCTGGCGAAGTAATAAGACAGTTAACCTGCGAAGAAGCAAAGTCTAAACTTGATCCTGTTACAGTGAATCAAATAGATGAAACGCCATCAACTGCCTTAGCTTTTGGTATTAAGGCATGTGAAGCAGGCGTTAAACGTGTTCATTATCTTGATCAAAGTATTGATGGTGGCATCTTACAAGAGTTATTTACTCGTGATGGTATAGGAACCTTATTAAGTGGCACACCGTTTGATACGATACAACAAGCTACGGTGCATGATATTGGTGGCATACTTGAGTTAATAGAGCCTTTGGAAGAACAAGGCATACTTGTTAAACGTTCACGAGAAAAACTCGAAATTGATATTAATGATTATATTGTATTGGTTCGAGATGGTAGTGTTATCGCGTGTGCTGCATTGCATCAATACCCAGATGAAAAAGTCGCTGAAATTGCTTGCATGGTTGTTCATCCTGATTACCAGAAACAGGAAAAAGGTGAAGTGTTATATGAACTTATAGAAGCGTTAGCGAAAAAAGAAGGAATGGAAACATTATTTTTGTTAACAACACAAACTTTACACTGGTTCATAGAAAAAGGTTTTGTTGAAGCGAAGATTGAAGACATACCTGTCGAAAAACAAACTTTATATAACTACCAAAGAAACTCAAAAATTCTTATTAAGAACTTAAGTTAAGATCTCTCTTGATAATTTCAATTATTTATACGAAATCAATTAAATATTTAAAGTGCAAGCAAGGAGCTGCTGATGAACTAGACTAGTTGTATAGTCTTATAAAATAACTAATTTCATATAGAGCTGAATTTGCAATGGAAGAAAAGGAATATGCAATTGTAAATAAATTGTTCGCAATTATGGACGCGGCTGTTGATGCCATAATCTGTATAAATGACAAAGGTATAGTTGAATTATATAATCAGGCTGCCGTTCGAATTTTTCAGTATGAAGCAAATGAAGTTATTGGTAATAAAATTGATATGTTAATGCCGCGGAACCTTTTAAAAGTGAACATGACTCGTATATGCAACAATATCAAGCTACAGGTGAAAAGAAAATCATTGGTATAGGTCGAGAAGCTGTTGGTTTAAAAAAAACGGTGAGGAATTTCCTATCGAACTTACTGTTTCAGAAACATTTATATCTGGCAAAGCAGTTTATGCGGGTATTGTTCGAGACATTACTAAGCGAAAAAATATTGAAGAAGAATTAGCACGTCATCGTGATCATTTAGAATTATTGGTACAACAAAGAACCAATGAATTATCAAAAGTAAACGAAGCATTACAAAAGCTTGCTGATGTTGATGGTTTGACGCAAATAGCGAATCGACACAACTTTGATGAAACCTTACAAAAGGAATTACAACGCGCGATTCGACATCAACATCTAATATCGTTGATGATGTGTGATATTGATTATTTCAAACAATATAATGATAGATATGGTTACTTAGCTGGGGATGAATGTTTAATCAATGTTGCAAAATGCTTAAAAAGTTCATTCAAGCGTGCATCAGATGTTCCTGCCCGATATGGAGGTGAAGAGTTTGCCGTAATCTTACCTCATACTGCCCGGATGGAGGCTAGGCTTATGAGTGAGCGTTTTATAAAAAGTATAGAAACATTAAAAATACCGCATGAAACCTCAGATATTTCTGATTATGTGACCATAAGTATTGGCATTGTCAGCGTTATTCCTGATTTACCTTGCGATATTAACGCATTAATAAAAGCGGCTGATAACAAACTCTATGAAGCTAAAAATAATGGCCGAAATAGAATAGAAGCAGTTGAGTTAAAATCCGTAAATTAAACGGCACCTTCTAGTTCGTCTTCTTTAATCTCGACTTTTATCTCATTGTTTTCCAGAGTGACAACAACATGCCCACCATGTACTAGTTCACCAAACAGAAGTTCTTCTGCCAAAGCGCGTTTAACCTTATCTTGAATTAGTCTCGCCATTGGACGTGCGCCCATGGTCTTGTCATAACCATGTTCAGCCAACCATGCTCGCGCATTTTCGGTTATTTCTACAGTGACTTTTTTCTCATCAAGTTGCGCTTCGAGTTCAATCAGGAATTTATCAACGACATTTGAGATGGTGCGTTTATCAAGTGCATTAAACTGAATGATCGCATCAAGACGATTTCGAAATTCCGGACTAAACATTTGTTTAATACTTTCTGTCGCATCACCACTATGATCTTGAATTGAAAAGCCGACAGAAGCGCGACTCATGCGATCAGCACCAGCATTAGTAGTCATGACGATAATGACATTACGGAAATCAATCTTACGACCATTGGCATCGGTTAAGGTGCCGTGATCAAAAACTTGTAATAGTAGATTAAACACATCGGGATGTGCTTTTTCCATTTCATCAAGTAGTAATACGCAATGCGGTTGCTTATTAATAGCGTCAGTTAATAAACCACCTTGATCAAAACCGACATAACCTGGAGGTGCGCCAATCAATCTTGAAACGGTATGGCGTTCCATGTATTCAGACATGTCAAAACGTACTAGCTCGATACCCATTTGTATAGCAAGTTGACGAGCAACTTCTGTTTTACCAACACCAGTAGGTCCTGCAAAGAGAAAGTTACCAATTGGTTTTTGTGGATTACCTAAACCAGAGCGCGACATTTTGATCGCATTTGATAAAGTATCTATGGCTTCATCTTGACCAAAGACAACTAATTTCAAATTACGATCCAGTTTCTTAATTACATTTTTATCTGAACTACTGACTGTTTTTGCAGGGATACGTACAATCTTGGCAATGATGTTTTCTATATCATGAACACCAATTATTTTCTTACGTTTGGATGCAGACAATAATTGTTGTGCCGCGCCCGCTTCATCAATGATGTCTATTGCTTTGTCTGGTAAGTGTCGATCATTAATATAACGTTCTGTTAGTTCGGCAGCGGTACGTAAGGCCTGATTGGTGTATCTGATTTTGTGATGATCTTCAAAACGCGATTTCAGTCCTTGCAGAATTTTCACTGTCTCATCAATAGAAGGTTCTTCTACATCGATCTTTTGAAAACGTCTGGCTAATGCGCGGTCTTTTTCAAAGATGCCACGATATTCCTGATAGGTGGTGGAACCGATACATTTTAATTCACCTGATGATAATACTGGCTTAATGATATTTGATGCATCCATGACGCCACCTGATGTTGCGCCTGCACCAATGATGGTGTGTATTTCATCAATGAATAAAATTGCACCATCCTGTTTTTTTAATTGATTTATAATGCTTTTTAAACGTTTTTCAAAATCACCGCGATATTTAGTGCCTGCAAGTAAAGCACCAAGGTCAAGTGAATAAATGACACCATCCATTAATACATCAGGTACATCTCCATCGACAATTAATTTTGCCAAGCCTTCGGCAATCGCTGTTTTGCCTACGCCGGCTTCACCCACATACAAGGGATTATTTTTACGACGACGACAGAGTATTTGGATGGTTCGTTGGACTTCCATTTGCCTACCAATCAATGGATCGATCTTACTTTGCATTGCTTCTTCATTAAGATTTACTGCATAAGCTTCCAGAGGATTGCTACCGGCTTCTTCCTGACGTGAATCTTCTTCTATTTCATTGAAGTGTTCATCGTTATCTTCATCGTCAATTTTAGCAATGCCATGAGAAAGAAAATTAACTGCGTCTAGTCGGGCAACATTTTGCTGGCTTAAAAAATAGGCAGCATGTGATTCACGTTCACCAAATATAGCGATGAGAACATTGGCGCCGTTAACTTCTTTTTTCCCCGAAGATTGCACATGAAAAACGGCACGTTGTAATACACGTTGAAAGCCAAGTGTTGGTTGGGTTTCACGATCATCGTCGTCTTCTATAATGGATGAGTTTTCCTGTATGAAGGTCATTAAATCGCTGTGCAGTCCGTTGAGATTAGCACCACAGGCTTGGAGTACACTGGTCGCCGATGGGTTATCAAGCAAGGCGAGTAATAAATGTTCAACCGTCATAAATTCATGACGTAGTTCTCTGGCTTCCATGAATGCGTTGTTGAGTGTGATTTCTAGTTCTTTATCAAGCATAAGATTTACCTTTAGGCTTTTTCCAAAGTGCAAAGTAGGGGGTGCTGGTTTTCACGTGAGTAATCATTCACTAATGAGACCTTGGTTTCGGCAATCTCATGAGTAAATATTCCGCATACCCCTTTTCCGTGTGTGTGTACGTCTAACATAATACGTGTTGCGTTTTCCCTATCGATTGAAAAAAATATTTCCAGTATATGGACGACGAAATCCATCGGCGTGTAATCGTCATTCATCAATAAGACCTTGTATAATGGGGGGCGCTTAATCTTGGGCCGTGCTTCCTGAGTGGCCAAGTCATCATCATAATGGTCATCAGTTTTTTCTGACATAAATTCAACTCTTTTCTAATGCTGTATAGTCTAATAATGATACCTTGTACTGGGTGTTTTCAAGTGCTTTTTTACTTTTATATAGAGGCATATTCTGTGCCGTTAGTCTATACCCATGATACTTGAGAATGTATATCCATAGCACGCCCGTTTTCATCCATGGCAGCGTCGTCTTTAACGCCTACTGTTAGTGCTCCTCTTCTCAGGGGGTAGCCATGCGCATCGTTGCGCCTTGCCCTAAATAAAAACGGACATGCTCTGAACATTGCATTTTCAAGTATCATGGGTTTACATGGGGCTGAATAGCCTGAATATCAATCTTTGAATCAATTTTTATTTGATCACTTTCGGCATTAAATCGTTCCATAACATTTCGGTCTATACATTGTATAAATTCGCGAGCAGCGGGCGACAGCACCTTTCCCTTACGTACGAATAAACCATAGGTTCTTTTCGGGAAATATTCGGATAGCGGTACGCGTCCCAGTTTTTCATTTCCGGATAGACAAATATCGGTAACAATAGACACGCCTAGTCCATTTTCCACGTATTTTTTTAGAACTTCCCAGCCCCCAGCTTCTAAATTTACTTTGTAATCAACATTATATTGTTTGAATACCAGATCCACCATTTGCCAGGTAGACATATGCTGTGGTGATAATATCAATCCATATTGGCTAATGTCGTGCATGTTTACATGCTGGTTTGATAGCAGTGGGTGGCCAATAGGGGTGATTAACACGGGTTCAAAGGTATAAATCGGCAGATAAACGACATCATCGGGAACACTAAGTGTGGAGCCAATGGCAAAATCAACCCCGCCGTTTCTAACCTTTTCTACGCCAATTGTTGCAGAGCTGTTGTCAAGCTTGATGTGAACGTCAGGGTAGTTAGCAGCGTAACGTTTAATAATATCGGGCAGGGTGTAGAGGATGATAGCTTCAACAGCGGCGATGTTAAGCCTACCGACGATTGAGTGCTTACATTTCTCGGCAAAACTCTCTGGTAGAGTCTCCAATCCTTCAACCAAAGGTAGGGACATCTCAAATAACATGTCTCCCTCCGCAGTTAATTCGATACGAGGACCTTTACGCAAGAATAGTTTCTGTTCTAAATCTTTTTCAAGTGATTGAATTAAAAGAGAAATAGATGGCTGGCTGAGGAACATTTGTTCCGCAGCTTTGGACATACTTTTGAATTGCGCGGTGAAACAGAATGCGCGTAATTGCTTCAGACGATTTTGTTTATAATAGAAACGGTCCATAAGTCATTATTATAGCTCAAGTATTAATATTATTAATGCTTATTATTAACATAATTAGCTTGCTAAATAGTAGATATCTTATTATTTTTGCTGTCCCTAAAATTTAGCGTCACAATCTATAGGTGTCATCGGATTTGTGGCGGACTTGAAAACATTGGGATATGAGTCGGATTTGAACGACTCGTCTTTATATAAAGTAGGAGGTAATACCCATGAGCAGTAGAGAACAACAAATTAAAGATCTGGAAAAAGATTGGGCAGCAAATCCACGTTGGGCAAATGTTAAACGTGATTACAGCGCTGAAGATGTTGTACGTCTTCGCGGCAGTGTTCAACCTGAACATACCCTCGCACGAAGAGGTGCTGAGATACTTTGGGACAAAGTGAATGGCTCTGCTAAAAAAGGTTATGTGAATGCCTTTGGTGCGATTACTGCGGGTCAGGCTATGCAACAAGCTAAAGCCGGTTTAGAAGCAGTTTATTTATCGGGTTGGCAGGTTGCTGCTGACGGCAATAGTTCTGAAACCATGTATCCGGATCAATCTTTATATGCATACGATTCTGTTCCAACCATGGTTCGTCGTATCAACAACACCTTTAAACGCGCTGATGAAATTCAATGGAAAAGCATTGCTGATGGCAAAATAGCAGAAAAAGACGCTATCGATTTCTTCCTACCTATCGTGGCGGATGCTGAAGCCGGTTTTGGTGGTGTTTTAAATGCCTTTGAATTAATGAAGAACATGATTTCTGCAGGTGCTGCGGGTGTTCACTTTGAAGATCAACTTGCTGCTGTTAAGAAGTGTGGTCACATGGGTGGTAAAGTATTGGTTCCAACTCAGGAAGCAGTACAAAAATTGACCGCTGCTCGTATGGCAGCAGACGTTATGGGTACCCCGTCTATTATTTTGGCGCGTACCGATGCTGAAGCGGCAAACTTGATAACCAGCGATTATGACGAAAATGACAAGCCTTTCCTTACGGGTGAACGTACACCTGAAGGTTTTTACCGTGTTAACAACGGCATGGAACAAGCGATTAGTCGTGGTGTTGCTTATGCGCCATACGCTGATTTGGTTTGGTGTGAAACTGGTACGCCTGATATTGGCTTTGCGCGTGAATTCGCTGAAGCTGTACAAGCAGCCGTTCCTGGTCAATTGATGTCTTATAATTGTTCGCCTTCTTTCAACTGGAAGAAGAACTTAAGCGATTCACAAATTGCTAGCTTCCAGGAAGACTTGTCTGCACTAGGTTATAAGTTCCAATTCATTACATTGGCTGGTATTCACTTGAACTGGTATCGTACTTTTGACTTCGCACATAACTATGCACAAGGCGAAGGCATGAAACATTACACCGAAATGGTTCAAGAGCCTGAATTTGAAGGTCGCGAACGCGGTTATACTTTCGTGTCTCATCAGCAAGAAGTTGGTGCGGGTTACTTCGATGATGTTACTACCGTAATTCAAGGTGGCGCATCTTCTGTAACTGCATTAACCGGTTCTACTGAAGAAGCACAGTTCGACGAAAAATAATTCGTTGTAACTTACAAGAAGTAAACAAAAACCCGGACTAGTCCGGGTTTTTTTATATCCATGGATGGAATGTATGTCGTGAGAGGACAGGAAGTCCGAAGCGACGATGTCTTCATGAAAATTGATATAGTTTGAAACAATAATATATAGCTGATTATATTTATAAAGATGTGAACTCTGCGCTAACGATATTTTCAGATTATAGATACTCTATATGTTTACTAACTAAAATATAAATTGATATGAAGCTGTCCTGATATCGAATTAATTGTTGTTGATGATTGTTCTAGTGATAGCACTCTGGATATCATTGCAAAATGAAATCAAAGACAAACTTGATAAATTAATTTTGCAGGAAAAGAATCAAGGAAAGGTGCGGCAATACGAACGGGCATTAAAGAAGCAACAGCTGATGTCATTCTTATTCAGGATACTGATTTGGAATACTATCCAAATGAATATGTCTGGTTAATGAAACCTATAGATGAAAATCGCGCTGATGTAGTATATGGTTCGCGGATTATCTCTGGTAGTGCTCATCGTGTGCTTTATTTTTGGCACAGCATGGGAAATGTGTTCCTGACATTTTTATCTGGCATGTTTACTAATCTTAATCTGACTGACATGGAGACATGCTATAAGGCGTTTCGTGCAGACATTCTCAAAGGGATAGATATAGAAGAAAATGGATTTTGTATGGAGCTGGAATTGACCGCAAAAATTTCAAAGATGAATATTAGAATCTATGAAGCAGGTATTTCTTATCACGGTCGTACTTATCAAGAAGATAATAAAATAAATTGGAAGGACGGCGTCCGTGCCATCTACTGTATTATTAAATACAATTTATTTCGTTAATTATAAAAATTTATTCTTTATCTTTATAAATGGCGGCTATTACAACTCCAGAACCTAATCCTTTCAGCAAACATGCAAGCATCCACATTAACGTTATCGTGAGTGGGATAGGTAGGTAACAATAAGTTCCTAGAGTCGGCATGGCGAGTAGCAAGCCCGCAAAGAAACCAAAAGCGATACCGCGTTTACACGGGATATGTTTGCCGATGACGGTGTAAATAAAAGCAAGCACAGCAACAAAGAGTAACTGGCCTGCAAAAATATAGACCATCTTGCTAGGGTCTTTTGGACGCCATACTGATAGGGTGGCTTCATACATATCTTTCATTAATAATTGATGCCATAAACCTTCAAATACAAAGACGAAAGCGAAAGCAGCGATTGTTGCCAATATAAATCTTTTAACATTCATTATTATTTCTCCAGTTTAGTATCCAATAAGGCGATAAATAATTTTGTATTAATGTTCTCTATGATCAGCAAAAGCAAGTTTGTCAAGTACAGCAAGTAATAAAGCGGACAAGACAAAGGTCATGTGGATAATGACGTGCCACATTAGCTTATCATTATCGATCTGTTCAATTTCCATGAATCGTTGAAGTAAATGAATAGAAGATATGGCAACGATTGATGCAGCAACCTTCAACTTTAAAGTACCAGCATCGAGTTTGCCAAGCCAATCTAGTTTTTCATCATCTTCACCAAGGTCAATCTTGGAAACAAAATTTTCATAACCGCTAAACATCACCATGACAATCAAGCTTCCGACTAGAGACAGATCGATCATTGATAGTAGGTATAATACTAAATCTGATTCGCTAATAGCGATAATGTCAGAGAATACATGAAATAATTCTTGAAAGAACTTAACCGACAAAGCAATTAAGGTTAGTGAGAGTCCAAGATATATAGGAGTAAGTAACAAACGACTGGCATATAAGGTTTTTTCTATTATTTTTTCTATTTCTATATTTATGTTTGTTTAGTCAATTAAAAGTTGTTTAAGAATATTTTTATAAATTGTAGTTAGTGTTTCAAGGTCATCGACTTTGACGCATTCATTGATTTTATGAATTGTGTCATTACTTACACCAAGTTCTATAACTTCGGCACCCGTTGGCGCAATAAACCGTCCGTCTGATGTACCTCCGCCAGTGGAACAGTCCGTTTCAATACCGCAAATAGATTTGATCGCATTACAAGTAGCGTCAACTAACTTACCAGTGCTGGTTAAAAAAGGATGTCCCGATAGTTTCCATTGAAGATCATAATTAAGTTCATGTTTATCAAGTAATGCTATTACTTTAGTTTTTAAATCATCTTCCGTCAGTTCCGTTGAGAAACGAAAGTTAAATAATAATTTTACTGAACCAGGAATAACATTCTCTACCCCAGTACCGGCATTGATATTGGAAATCTGAAAAGAGGTTGCCGGAAACGAATCATTACCTTGATCCCATTCTATAGAGGAAATCTCGGCAAGGAACGCGCTGGAACGATGAATAGGGTTTTCTGCAAGTTCTGGAAAAGCAACATGCCCCTGAATTCCATTAATCGTTAATACAGCATTTAAAGAGCCTCGGCGCCCGATACGAATAACATCGCCTAATTGTTTGTTGCTAGAAGGTTCGCCAACGATGCACCAATCGATTTTGATATTATTGTCATTTAAATATTCAATGACCTTGCGTGTTCCATTAATAGAAGGGCCTTCTTCATCGCTGGTTATCAGGAAAGCAATAATGCCATTATGATCTGGGTATTCTTGTACGAATTGTTCGGCGGCGACGACCATGGCGGCAATACCCCCTTTCATGTCAGCAGCACCTCTACCGTACAAATAGCCGTCTTTTAATTCAGCCTTAAAAGGATCTGTTTTCCAATCTTCTATTGGCCCCGTTGGAACGACATCTGTATGCCCCGCAAAGGCGAACAAAGATCCAGATTTACCATGGGTAATCCAGAGGTTGTCGACCTCTTCAAAGCGTAAATGCGTAGCCTGAAACCCGAGTTTTCCCAGCCGGTCAGCAATTAATTTCTGACAACCACCATCTTCGGGTGTTACTGAAGCACGGCAGATTAAGTTTGTAGCAAGTTCAAGAGTAGAAGTGTCCATGACTTAGAGTAAATTTGCATCCTGATTAGATGGTGGTGATTATTGGAATGGGTATTTTAAGTGATATTCAAATTCCTGCAATGACGAATTTAAATTACTTTATTTTTTATTTTTCAGTACTTTGCACATAAATTATCATTTTTATCAATGGCAAAATAAGCAATTATTAATTTTGTTTAGATCGCCCATATAAGGAATTAGGGAACTATACTTAGGGAATACAAATAGAGTATTCGTTCCATTTTTAAATAGGGGGACAACGATATGTTATCAACAAAACTGAAAGAATATTTAGAACGGGAAAACATTCGATATTCCATCATCAATCATTCAACTGCCTATACTGCTGAGGAAGTTGCAGAAAGCGCAGATATTCCAGCTACAGAAATGGCAAAAACTGTCATCGTAAATATCGAAGGAACACAGGTGATGGTTGTATTACCTGCACAGGATCAAATCGATTTTGAATTATTGGAATCTGTTTTAGATACACGGAATGTGAGTCTGGTTTCTGAAAAAGAATTTATGCCCCGGTTTTCAGAATGCGAAACAGGGGCTATGCCACCATTCGGAAATCTTTATAACATGGATGTCATTGTTGAAGAGACATTAAGCCATGATGAAATGATTGCATTTAATGCCGGTTCACATAATGAACTGGTAGAACTTGCCTATGACGACTTTAATGATTTGGTTCATCCAAGAGTAATGCGGATCTCCACACAATATTTATCAGCATTCTGAATAAATAAGTTTTGAGTATGCAATAGAAATTTATTGGTGATAATTAAGCTGGTTGGAAGACGGCGAGAATCTCGCCAATTTTTTTTCGGTTGTTAACGTTACAGCTGATCGTTCTTCTGACCAGAAAGCCTTCTGTTTTTGCACCGGCATCGTGATATAGATTACGAGTATTATCAGTGTCATGATTAGAAATAATGACAGGTATTCCTTTTTTGGCGAGCTTACCTGCCCACTCGGCTAATTGGATTTGTTCATCCCAGCCAAAACCGCCTGAAAAATAATCTGTGAAGCAAGCAGTTTTTGACAATGGTACATAGGGTGGATCGCAATAGACAACATCACCTTTTTTGGTTTTTTTCATAGTGTCTATAAAGCTGGAATGAATGAACTTTGCAGATTGTGATGCTCTGTGAAAATTCTCTATTTCTTTTTTTGGAAAATAAGGTTTTTTGTATCTTCCAAAAGGTGTATTGAATTCATGTCTGGAATTATATCGGCAAAGCCCGTTGTAGCAATGTCGATTTAAATATAAAAAAAGTGCGGATTTAAGTCTTACATCAGTCGTCGTATTGAATTTTTTTCTAAATTTATAATAACGAGCTTCATTGTTATTTTTTTCTATAAAAAAAGATTTACAATAATCGATGAATGAATTCTTATTATTTTGAACTTGCAGATAAAGATTGATTAAGTCCGGGTTTGTGTCGGCTAATAAATATTTTCTGTAATTGGTATTTAAAAATACAGCGCCAGAACCAACAAAAGGTTCAACAAAACGTCTTCCCGAATCAAGTTTGTCATTGATTCGCTCAAGTAACCTGAATTTGCCACCAGGCCATTTTAGGAAAGGTTTTGTGTATGACACCTTATGCGTTCTCGTCCGCTGCTATTGCTTTAATGCTAAGTGCATGTATTTCTGATCTCATTAGATCATCAACCGCCTGGTAAACTAATCGGTGTTGTTCGATTAGACTTTTTCCATTAAAAGCATTAGCTGTAATTGTCACCGCAAAATGTCCTGCTCCGCTAGCTGCTCCAGCATGACCCGCATGAAGATGAGATTCATCAATGATATCCAACTGTGTTGGCATTAATTGCTTCGTTAATCGTTCCCGAATGGCGGCTATGCGGTCCATTTAGAATACTTTCTTATAAGGTTTTACTATTACTTTTTCATAAACACCCGCATCAACATAAGGGTCGGCATCAGCCCATGTTTGCGCGGCATCAAGAGAATCAAATTCGGCAACAATTAAACTGCCACTGAAACCCGCTGGACCAGGATCTTCACTATCAATAAGCGGATGCGGTCCGGCGGTAAGTAAGCGCCCTCCATCTCTTAAAGCTTCAAGACGGGCAATATGATCAGCACGTACACTCATTCTTTTTTCTAAACTGTTTTCAACATCTTGACTAATAATTGCGTAATACATCTTGAACACCTCTATTAATTATCTTTTTATCCGATTTCTTCGTTGTCTAGGTTTTCTGCGAGCCTCATGTATTAATTATACACTCGGCAATTGTTCCTGACATCGCCTGAAACGCCTACTGTTGGTGCTCTACCTCCTGCATTCATGCAGTCGTCCGGTTCTCGAAAACCTTCCGCCTTCTGACTATGGAAGGTCTTATGCTGCGAGCGCATGGATGCACAAGCGCTGCCGACTCGAATAAAAATCTAAATTAATAGAAGTATTCAAGTCATTCAAAAATTAAATGATTTATTCTTTCGGCGTTTCTTCTGTGTCTGATTCATCCGTAAGTAATTCTTCGGGATCTTTTGTAAATCTAAATAGATAAAAAATCATACCGGTCATATAGATCATATTTAATCCAGTGATACCAAAGGTTTTGAAATTGACCCAGGTATTTCTATCAAAATTAAAGGCAACATATAAATTAGCCGCACCAATAAAAATGAAAAACAATACAAAAGCAATATTCAATCTATACCATACAAAATCAGGCACAGAAATTTTATCATCAGCATAATGCATCATTCTGTGAAAGAGATTTTTTTCTCCAATATATTCACTGGCAAAGGCGACGATAGCAAATACCCACATAACCACGGTTGGTTTCCATTTAATAAAACGAATATCATGAAATAATAATGTGGCACCACCAAAGACAATGACGACAGCTAGCGTGACTAAGTGCATCTTTTCAAAGCGACGATACATCAACCAAAATATCGCCACTTGAATAAAACTGGCTATGATTAATACCGACGTAGCGAGATAAATACCTTCGTCAGAATCAGAGGTCATTTTAAAGGCAATGAAAAATGCCAATATTGGAAAAAAATCAAACAGAAATTTCATAAATTCAACTTTGTAGTTTAATCAGGCATCATACCAAAAAAAGATCTGAGCGAGTAATATGGCGCAATATTTCAACATTCACCCGGAAACCCCACAAGCGAGATTGATTAGTCAGGCGGCTGACATCATCCGACAGGGCGGTTTGGCGGTCTATCCTACGGATTCTTGTTATGCCTTGGGCTGTCATCTTGGCGAAAAAGAGGCTGTAGATCGAATTCGACAGATCAGACAGCTCGATAAGCACCATAATATGACTTTGCTTTGTCGCGACCTTTCGGAAATTGCGACTTATGCCAAGGTTAGTAATCCAGCCTATCGTTTGATGAAATCATTGACTCCCGGACCTTATACGTTCTTATTACGTGCTACCAAAGATGTTCCGCGTCGGCTTCAGCATGCCAAACGTAAAACGATTGGCCTTAGGGTCCCGGAAAATCACATCGCTCAGGCTTTGCTCGAAGCACTTGGAGAGCCAATGCTGAGTACCAGTTTAATTTTACCGCAACAAGAATTGCCTTTATCTGAAGTGGACGAAATTAAGGATCGCTTAAATGAACAGGTCGACGCGATTATTGACGGTGGTGGTTGCGGCATTGAAGCAACCACTGTGATTGACTTACTTGGGGAAGAACCAGTATTGCTTAGACAGGGAAAGGGCGATATTCGTTTATGAGCGATTATCAAGAGATTTAAGGGGATATTTACGATAGTTCTAATATATTAAAATTACTTGATCCTGACTCGTCAGAGCAGGGTATAATCCTTTGCTGAAATTTCCTCCAGGAGAGTGTTTTGTCCACAAGCGGTAAACAGCGGGTTCTGTCGGGTATGCGTCCGACCGGCCAGCTTCATCTAGGCCATTATCATGGCGTTCTTAAAAATTGGCTGGATTTGCAACAGGAATACGAATGTTTCTTTTTTGTTGCAGATTGGCACGCGCTGACTACAGAATATGAAGATCCTTCGATTATCGAAAAAAGCGTCTGGGATATGGTCATCGATTGGCTGGCAGTAGGTATTAATCCAGGGTCGGCCAAATTATTCATTCAGTCTCGTGTACCAGAACATGCAGAATTACATTTATTGTTGGGAATGAGCACACCTCTGAGTTGGTTAGAAAGGGTGCCTAGTTATAAAGATCAACAAGAGAAGTTATCGAATAAAGATCTGACTACCTATGGTTTTCTAGGTTATCCCTTATTACAAACAGCAGATATTATTATGTATAAGGCGGGGCATGTGCCTGTCGGTGAAGATCAGGTATCGCATGTCGAATTGGCGCGAGAAGTAGTTCGACGGTTTAATCATTTATATGGTCGCGAGCCTGATTTTGAAGAAAAAGTAAAAGCGGCTGCAAAAAAGATGGGTAAGAAAAATGCGCGTCTTTATTATGATTTACGTCGAAGTTATCAGGAGCAGGGCGATGCAACAGCATTAGAAAAAGCACGTGCATTACTCGAAGCACAGCAAAATATCAGCATTGGTGATCGCGAACGATTATCTGGATATCTCGATGGAAGTGGTAAAGCTATTTTCCCTGAGCCGCAGGCATTATTGACTCCGACATCGAAAATGATGGGGCTAGATGGACAGAAGATGTCTAAATCCTATGGAAATACGATTTCATTACGGGAGAACCCCAGTGTTGTCGAAGAAAAGATTCGAACAATGCCAACTGATCCGGCTCGAGTCCGACTGACGGATCCTGGTGAGCCGAGTAAATGTCCAGTGTGGAATTTACATCAAGTATATTCAGATGATGATTTGAAAGAATGGGTTGTTGATGGCTGTACCAAGGCTAAAATTGGTTGTCTTGATTGCAAAAAGCCATTGATTGAATCGGTATTAGAGGAACAAGGGCCAATTCGAGAACGAGCCAACGAATATATAAATGATCCTGAAACAGTTCGCGGTATTATTGCGGATGGTTGTGACGCAGCGCGTGATATTGCTAGAGAAACTCTGGAAGAAGTACGCGATGCTATGGGACTTATTTACCGTTAGTTAATGAATCATACGGAATTTTAAATTAGAAGATTAATGAGCGAAGATATTAAAACTACCGAAGTTGTTCAGGATGAAATGCCGTTTGCTCTGGTTCAGGGAACACCAGTAACAGAGTTACCGAAAGATTTATATATTCCGCCCGATGCATTGGAAGTCTTTCTAGAAGCGTTTGAAGGACCACTGGATTTACTGTTGTATCTTATCAAAAAGCAGAACCTAGATATTCTCGATATTCCGTTAGCAAAGATAACGGAACAATACATGAGTTATATCGAGATGATGGATGTTCTCCAGCTTGAATTGGCAGGGGAATATTTATTGATGGCAGCAATGCTGGCCGAGATTAAATCGAGAATGTTGTTACCTCGACAAACAGAGGAAGAAAGCGGCGAAGAAGATCCAAGAGCAGAATTGATAAGACGTTTGCAAGAGTATGAAAGATACAAACAGGCAGCGGAAAATTTAAACGAATTACCACGTATTGAGCGTGATTTATTTGCCACTGTTACGGAATTTCCGGGGCGCAAGATAAACCAAGAACCGCCGCAAGTATCAATGGAAGCTATACTTTTAGTTTTTGCTGATGTGGTAAAACGTGCGGATATGTTTTCGCATCATATGATAAAGAGAGAAGCTTTATCTGTTCGTGAACGTATGGGCATTGTTCTGGAAAAGGTAAATGCTGAAAATTTTACCGATTTTGAAGAATTATTCAGCGTTGAAGAAGGGCGTGGCGGTGTGATTGTTTCATTACTAGCGATTTTGCAACTGGTAAAGGATTCTCTTATTCAACTCGTTCAAAATGATGCGAACGGGAAAATCTATGTTAAGGCAGCAACATGAGTCAGGAAAAAATAAAAAATATTATCGAAGCCGCTTTGATGGTTTCAGTAAAACCATTAAATGTAGCAAAAATATTAAGTCTGTTTGAAACAGATCAAACATTAGAACTGGAACGCGACGATATTCTTACTGCAGTTAAATCCTTGCAAGAAGATTATGAGGAAAGAGGCATAGAATTATCTGAGGTTGCCAGTGGTTATCGTTTTCAAGCGAGAGATGAATATGCTGAATGGGTGAACCATTTATTTGATGAACGTCCGCCACGTTATTCAAGAGCTTTACTGGAAACGCTTGCTATCATTGCCTATCGCCAACCTATTACACGCGGAGAGATTGAAGAAATCCGTGGTGTTAGTGTCAGTAGTACTATAGTGAAGACCTTGCAAGAACGTGAATGGGTTAAAGTTGTGGGACATCGTGATGTTCCGGGTAAACCATCGTTATTGGCAACGACGAAAATGTTTCTGGATTACTTTAATCTTAAAAAATTATCCGATCTGCCAGCTTTGGAAGATATTAAAGACTTTGATTCAATCAATCCTGATTTGTTTGAAGAACTGGAAGGCGAAGCAAAAGCTGCCGAAACGGAAGATAAAAATGCTGAAACTGACTCAGATGAAAATCCTAATGTAGTAGATGGGAATATAGAAGCGGTAGATGAAGTAGAAAATGCAGAAGCGTCGACTATTGAAGAGCAAGATGATGCGAATAGCTCTGACGAAGATTCGGTTGATGGTGATTCGGAGGAAGGAATAGACGAAGAGTTAGCTGCCGTTGCTATTGAATCAGAAGAAGGTGAGTCAGAAGAAATTAAATCAGAAGAAATTGAATCGGAAGAAGAAGCTGATGACGAAGTTTCAAATGTCGTTCCTATCTCAAATTAAACTATTCTAATTTGTATTAATATCTAATGGCTGAACGTATACAAAAAGTCCTTGCTAACGCGGGTCATGGTTCAAGACGTCAAATAGAGTCCTGGATAAAAGCGGGAAAAATAACGGTTAATGGAAAGCCCGCAATCCTTGGTCAAACTATCGATCATACCGATCGTATTTCAATTGATTCACGTGCAATAAGATTACATTTCCCGCGCGGTGATAAAAAAATTAAGCCAAAGATAATTGCTTACTACAAACCTGTCGGTGAAGTGTGTACTCGCAAAGATGAAAAAGGACGTGTGACCGTTTTTAGTAAATTACCGAAATTAAGAAACAGTCGGTGGATAAACATTGGACGGTTAGATATCAATACTACCGGCTTATTGCTGTTTACTACCGATGGTGATTTAGCAAATAAATTAATGCACCCGTCCAGCCAAATCGAACGTGAATATGCCGTTCGAGTTTTAGGTACGGCAAATAAACAACAAATGCAGGCGTTACGCGAAGGTGTAGAACTGGAAGATGGTCCTGCAAAATTCACTGACATAGTTGATTCTGGTGGTGAAGGCGCGAATCACTGGTATCACGTAGTGATTATGGAAGGTCGTAATAGAGAAGTGCGTCGTTTATGGGAATCTCAGGATTTAAAGGTATCACGACTAATCCGAACGCGTTTTGGCCCTTATTTATTACCTCGACGTAAAAGAGTCGGCCAGCATTGGCGTTTGGAAGATAACGAAATTGAAGCCCTACAAGAAGCGGCAAATAAGCCAGAAGCTGAATGATTGTCAGTAACTACTAACTTCTGGCGTAGAAACATCTGTGAGTTATTATTTGTTGTCGGAGTTATTGATTTAAATGTTCCTAATCTGTAAGATTTGCGCCCTTTCAGCGGTATCAAAGTAAGAATGACTGAACGCCAAATACTCGTCGCAGCTAATTGGAAGATGAATGGGACTTTAGAGACTATTCGTCCATTATTACAATCAGTAATTCAGGGAGTGCAAGGCACTAAATCAGAAGTAGTTATATGCCCATCTTCTGTCTATATCTCTGAATTGGCGACATTACTGCAACAGTCTGAAATCAAGTTAGGGGCGCAAAATGTCTCTCAGTTGGAAAAAGGTGCGTATACCGGAGAAGTTTCGGCATTGATGTTGAAAGATTTTGGCTGTGGCTATGTCATAGTCGGTCATTCAGAACGCAGAGCGCTCTATGCTGAAAATGATGTGATGGTTGCTAAGAAGTTTATGGCAGTCCAGAAAAATGGAATGACTCCAATATTATGTGTTGGTGAATTATTGGAAGAACGTGAATCCAATTGTACTGAAGAGGTCATCGCCAGACAGTTGGATGTAGTAATAGAATTGGCGGGTATCGCAGCATTTGAAAATGCGGTAATTGCTTATGAACCAGTTTGGGCAATAGGTACCGGGAAAACAGCAACACCGGAACAAGCAGAGGAAGTACACGAATTTATTAGATTGCGTTTAGCAAGACACGATAATGAAGTCGCTGACATAGTCAGAATTCTTTATGGGGGCAGTGTCAATGCAGGAAATGCAGAACAACTTTTTGAAATGGCAAATATAGATGGAGGTCTGATCGGCGGGGCATCGCTGGTTGCGGAAGACTTTTTGACAATTTGTCGCGCTATGAGGTAGCAAAGCAATGGAAACCATGGAAACAGTCCATACATTATTATTTGTCTTACAAGTACTCGTCGCAGTTGCGTTGATTGGAATGATTTTAGTCCAACATGGCAAGGGTGCTGATGCCGGTGCTGCCTTTGGTAGCGGATCTTCTGCAACCGTTTTTGGTAGCTCGGGTTCTAGCAACTTTATGACCAAAGTAACAACCGTACTTGCGGTTATATTTTTGAGCAATAGTTTATTTCTCGCATACCTCGCAACGCGAAGTATGTCGGAAGCGCCAACTAGTTTATTAGATCAACCTGCAGTTGTTATGGAACAAATACAAGAAGCAGTAGCAGAAGATATGCCTGCTGTTATAGAAGAAAAGGCTGAAATTCAGGATTCCGATTTACCTGAATTACCAACAGAATAAAATCTGCTTCACTCGTATTACTGAATACTTGCCGGTGTGGTGGAATTGGTAGACACGCAATCTTGAGGGGGTTGTGCTTTAGGGCGTCCCAGTTCGACTCTGGGCATCGGCACCAATTGACTATTCCTAGGACATCCCACTCCGTCCTAGGACTTTCTTTTTACTGAGGATGTTTATTTAAAACGGGTCTGTAAAAAATAAAGGTTAATGTTCTCTTACATGAATGATAACCATGGTGTCAGTATCGAATAATTTATCATTACTCACTTTTCAACCATGCGCTTTTTCTCTCCTACTGCTTTTCACTCATTATATATAAGAAACGAACTACGGATATAATCGAACCTGAGAAGTCCCTAAGAATTGCAAAATATCGCAAATTGCTTTGAAGAAAAGTTATGTTTGTTTTATCCCTATTGTCTGAAGACTGGCGATAACTAAGCCAGATAATCCTTTAAACAAAAATATCCATAATTTCTCCGTCCATAAATCATGAAGTCAGACTAAAATATAGGATTTTATATAAATTATTTGTTTTGAATCAAAAACTATAATTATTATTATGCAATGATAGATAAAGTGCGATAGTCATCACTTATATGAATAATGCAATGCGAAATAACCAGACAACCAAAGAATAGTCTAGTTGATGAAATAGAAAGATGTTGAGAAAGTGTCGTAATATTTTTGATACAATATAAATTATCGAGATTAATGAATTAATTACTTATTTTTTAAAGGTTTTCAGTGCTTGGTATGAATCTTGTTTGTATACTAGACTTTGATAATAACAAACTGAAATTAATAGCGTCTAAATGCTGAATAATTACTTTCCAATTCTTATTTTTGTGGCCATGGGTCTGATAATGGGTGCGGTTCTGTTGGCTATAGGTCTGGGTCTGGGTAAGATTCTTGGGCATTCACGTCCCTATAGCGCAAAACAATCGCCATTCGAATGTGGTTTTGAAGCATTTGAAGATGCCCGTATGAAATTCGATGTTCGTTATTACCTTGTAGCCATACTGTTTATCATATTTGATCTTGAAATTGCCTTCTTATTCCCATGGGCTGTCGCCCTTGAACACATTGGTATGACTGGCTTTTGGGCGATGATGATATTTTTGGGTGTGCTTGTAGTAGGGTTTATATATGAGTGGCGCAAAGGTGCGTTAGAGTGGGAATAACAGTGAGAATAAAGGAATATAAATACTGATGGGCGCTGAAGAAAAAATTCACGAACAAGGTATTGTCACAACCAATATTGATAATGTGATCAATTGGGCACGTACCGGCTCGATGTGGCCGATGACATTTGGTTTGGCATGTTGTGCTGTCGAAATGATGCAGGCGGGTGCTTCACGTTACGACCTGGATCGTTTTGGTATTGTATTTCGTCCCAGTCCAAGACAGTCCGATGTCATGATTGTGGCTGGAACCTTAGTCAACAAAATGGCACCGGCATTACGAAAGGTGTATGACCAGATGGCCGAACCCCGTTGGGTCATATCAATGGGTTCCTGTGCCAATGGTGGAGGTTATTACCATTATTCCTATGCCGTAGTTAGAGGATGTGACCGAATTGTGCCTGTAGATGTTTATGTTCCGGGTTGTCCTCCGACTGCAGAAGCGTTGTTATACGGAATAATACAATTACAAAAAAAGATAAAAAGAACTAATACAATAGCTCGATAAATCATTACTTAGAAATATAAAGGTATAATGGAATCTGCCGCCAGTCTTAAGATAAAATTAGAAGAGCGATTTAGTGATGAATCGGTCAGTTGTGTGCTTGATCGCGGTCAAGTCACGATGGAATTTCCTGCAGAACATGTGTTGTCAGTGTGTAAAGCATTGCGTGACGATAAACTATTTAGCTTTTCACAACTTTCCGATGTCTGTGGTGTTGATTACTCCGAATATGGGGAGGTCAACTGGGTCACGCACGAAACGACATCCACTGGCTTTAGTCGAGGTCGCGAATCTGAATCTCAGCAAAAATCTAATGTCTATAACAACAAACGTTTTGCTGTTGTTTACCATTTATTGTCGCTAAAAAATAACATTCGCTTACGGTTACGCTGTTTTGTCTCAGGTGAACCACCTCGAATTAGTTCTGTAACAAATATCTGGAGTTCAGCTGATTGGTTTGAACGCGAAACATTCGATCTATTTGGCATACTTTTCGATGGACATCCGGACTTGAGACGAATACTGACGGACTATGGTTTTATTGGTCATCCTTTCCGTAAAGATTTTCCATTAGAAGGTAACGTTGAAGTACGTTATGACGAAGACAAAAAGCGAGTGGTCTATCAGCCTGTGACAATAACTAATCGAGTATTAGTGCCTCGAGTTATCCGGGAAGACAATCGTTATATTGCTGTAGAAGAGGAGCTGAACGATGGCTGAAATTCGTAATATGACAATGAATTTCGGACCACAGCATCCGGCAGCGCATGGTGTACTCCGTTTGGTTCTTGAAATGGATGGTGAAGTCATTGAACGAGCCGATCCTCATATCGGATTATTGCATCGTGGAACAGAAAAGCTAGCTGAGAGTAAGCCTTACAACCAAAGTATCGGTTATATGGATCGGCTCGATTATGTGTCGATGATGTGTAATGAACATGCTTATGTCATGGCGATAGAAAAATTACTCGGTGTTGAAGTGCCAATACGTGCGCAATATATCCGTGTTCTGTTCGATGAAATCACGCGAATTTTGAATCACCTGATGTGGTTAGGTACACATGGACTTGATGTCGGTGCGATGACCATGTTTCTTTATTGTTTCCGTGAGCGCGAAGATTTAATGGATTGCTATGAAGCCGTGTCTGGTACGCGTATGCATGCGACCTATTATCGCCCCGGTGGTGTTTATCGTGACTTACCTTCGGTCATGCCAAAGTATGAAGCGTCGAAATGGCATAAGCAGGAAGAAGTCGACCGCATGAATGAAAACAGACAAGGTTCATTGTTAGATTATATAGCGTCTTTTACTGACAATTTCCCAACACGTATTGATGAATACGAAACTTTGCTCACTGATAACCGTATCTGGAAACAGCGCACAGTAGGTATAGGTGTTGTTTCACCTGAACGGGCATTGCAGCTTGGCTTTACTGGGCCGATGTTACGTGGTTCGGGTATTGAATGGGATTTGAGAAAAAAACAACCTTATGAAGTGTATGACCAGCTTGATTTTGATATCCCGATTGGTACCGAGGGTGATTGTTATGACCGCTATCTGGTACGTGTTGAAGAAATGCGACAATCAAATCGACTCATTAAACAATGTGTGGATTGGTTGAGAAAGAATCCCGGCCCCGTCATTTTGGACGATCACAAATTAACACCTCCTAAACGTGAAGATATGAAAGATGATATGGAATCACTCATTCATCACTTTAAATTATTTACCGAAGGATATTGTGTGCCGGAAGGGGAAGTTTATTCTGCAATAGAACATCCTAAGGGTGAGTTTGGTATTTATCTTATTTCCGATGGTGCCAATAAACCCTATCGCTTAAAAGTACGCGCGCCTGGTTTTGCGCATTTATCTTCGATGAATGAAATGGTTAAAGGGCATATGTTATCCGATGTGGTTGCTGTCATAGGAACCCAGGATATCGTATTCGGAGAAATCGACCGATGAGCTTCGTATTTTTCGCCCATGCCGCGTTGTTCGGCTCTTCGTGTTCCTCACGTACTAACATGTACGCTGCGGACACTCAGAACCTCACGCCTTGCCTAGATAAAAACTACTCGCTCATTATGAAAATAAATATGAAAAAAACAGTGCGCCTCATCTTGGAAGAAATTACTCGTTCTAATTTATGCGCTATAAATTTGAGATTCTAAAGTATGACTGAAACAGCAATAACAATATTAACTGAACACACGCGAGCAGATATTGATGCGTGGTTAGAAAAATATCCGAAAGACCGGAAACAGTCTGCCGTATTGGCGGCATTGCGTGCAGCGCAGCACCAAAACGAGGGTTATTTAACGACAGAATTAATGGATTCGGTTGCCGCTTATCTTGGACTATCTAATATTGCTGTATACGAAGTAGCTTCTTTCTATTCTATGTTTGAAACAGTACCTGTGGGTCGTCATAGCATTTCAGTGTGTACCAATATTTCCTGCATGTTGATGGGCTCAGACACCATTGTTGATCATCTTGAGAAAAAGTTGGGAATTAAGACGGGTGAATCAACAGAAGATGGAAAGTTTTTTATTAAGCGCGAAGAAGAGTGTCTGGCTGCTTGTTGTGGTGGGCCAATGATGATGATCGATCATAAATATTATGAAAATCTGACGCCGGAAAGAGTAGATGAAATTTTGGATGAGCTGGAATGAGCAGCCATAAAACAATGGAAATAAATAGCGTCTGTTATGCCACGCTCAAGTTTGATGAGCCATGGACCTTTGAAAATTATTTAAAGGTAGGTGGTTATAATGCGTTGAAAAAAATTATTAAGAATAAGATACCGCCTGAACAAGTTATCGAGGAAGTAAAGAATTCGGGACTCAGAGGACGGGGTGGCGCGGGTTTTCCTACTGGTTTGAAGTGGAGTTTTATGCCGCGCAATATGCCCGGTCAAAAATACATCGTTTGTAACTCTGATGAGAGTGAGCCGGGAACTTGCAAGGATAGAGATATCTTGCGTTTTAATCCTCACGCGTTGGTAGAAGGTATGACTATCGCTTGTTATGCGACAGGTTCAACGGTGGCTTATAACTATCTCCGTGGAGAATTTATGGATGAGCCTTTTTCACGTTTTGATAATGCATTAAAAGAAGCTTATCGCGAAGGCTTACTCGGTAAAAATATTTTAGGCAGTGATATCAATATCGATATCCATGCCAGTCTTGGTGCGGGTGCTTATATTTGTGGTGAAGAAACAGCATTGCTTGAGTCGCTTGAGGGTAAAAAAGGTCAGCCGCGATTTAAACCACCGTTTCCGGCAAATTTCGGTTTATATGGTAAACCGACAACGATTAATAACACGGAAAGTTTTGCTTCTGTTCCCAGTATTCTTAAAAATGGTGGAATCTGGTTTGCGGATAAAGGTGTGCTTAATAGTGGCGGCATGAAATGTTTTTCTGTTAGCGGTCATGTTAACAATCCAGGTAATTTTGAAATTCCTTTGGGCACACCATTCTCAAAACTTTTAGAAATGGCTGGCGGTGTTCGTGATGGTCGCGGTCTAAAAGCGGTTATTCCCGGCGGCTGTTCTATGCCGGTAGTACACGGTGATGTCATGTTGGAAACAAATCTTGATTACGACTCAGTTGCCAAATCTGGATCAATGTTAGGTTCAGGTGCTGTTATCGTTATGGATGACACGACTTGTATGGTCAAAGCATTGGAACGTCTTTCACGTTTTTATTATTCAGAATCTTGCGGTCAATGTACGCCTTGTCGAGAAGGAACTGGTTGGTTATACCGAGTTGTAAAACGTATTGAGGCAGGCAAAGGTGAGCAAGGCGATTTGGATAAACTTGATGACGTTGCAAGTAAAATTGAAGGACGAACAATTTGTGCTTTCGGTGATGCGGCAGCATGGCCGGTAAGAAGTTTTATTAAACAATTCCGAGATGAATTTCAGTATCACATTGATCATAAGCGTTGCATGGTTGATTCACATAAATCAGATGATAATGAAGCTGCGTGAGAAAATAGAAAAGAATTATGCCTGACGAAAAAATAACAATTGAAGTTGATGGACAAACCTTAACAGCAAACAAGGGACAAATGTTGATCGAGGTAACGGATGCCAATGACATCTATGTGCCTCGCTTTTGTTATCACAATAAATTAACCATCGCGGCTAATTGTCGTATGTGTCTGGTCGAAGTTGAAAAAGCACCAAAATCTTTACCTGCTTGTGCAACGCCGGTTATGGAAGGTATGAAAGTTAAGACCCGATCTAAAGCGGCAATCGATGCACAAAAATCTGTGATGGAATTTTTATTGATCAATCATCCTTTAGATTGTCCTATTTGTGATCAAGGTGGTGAATGTGAATTGCAAGATTTGGCTATGGGTTATGGTGAGGGTGTATCGCGTTATCAGGAAAAGAAACGTGTTGTTAAAGATAAAAATATCGGGCCGCTTATCCATACAGATTTAACACGTTGTATACATTGCACGCGTTGTGTTCGTTTTGGTGAAGAAATTGCTGGCTTACGTGAAATGGGTGCGACCGGTCGTGGCGAAAATATGCAGATTGGTACCTACATAGAGAAGAGTGTTAGTTCTGAGATGTCAGGTAATATTATTGATCTTTGTCCGGTTGGCGCATTAACTTCGAAACCTTTTCGATATTCCGCAAGAACCTGGGAATTGGTACAGAAAGATGCAATCGCAGCACATGATTCTGTCGGTTCAAATATTCATATTCATGTTAAAGGCAATGAAGTTAAGCGTGTAGTGCCTGCACATAATGAAGATATCAATGAAGTCTGGTTATCTGATCGGGATCGATTCAGTTACGAAGCTATTTATAGTGACGAGCGATTACAAACACCAATGATTAAGGAAGCTGGAAGCTGGCATGAAGTTGATTGGGAAACAGCTTTGGATGTGGTTAAGAATAATTTACAAGCTCTTGTTGCGGATAATAATCTAAAACAATTAGGTGCTATAGCTTCGCCATCATCGACTTTAGAAGAGTTGTATTTATTACAAAAATTAATACGAGCTATTGGTTCAAACAATATCGATAGTCGTTTAAAACAATCTGATTTTTCGGATCAGGATGTTGTTGCCAGCTTTCCTTATTTAGGACAAAGTATTTCTGAATTCGATACTTTGCAGTCAGCATTGTTAATAGGCAGTAATGTTAGAAAAGATCAGCCGATTATTAATCACCGACTTCGCAAAGCCGTGATCCATGGCGCATCTGTCATGGTATTAAATCCCGTTGATTACGATTTTAATTACCCTATAGCTGAAAAAAGTATTGTTTCACCTGGCATGATGCCTATGGAATTAGCTTCTATATTAAAGGTACTTGTTGAAGAGACAGAAGAGATCTTCGAACAAGGAGTCAAACAAAGTATTGATAAAGCTGTAGTTAACGATAGTCATAGAAGGATCGCCAATAACTTACTTGATGAAGACAATGCTATTGTCTTACTGGGTAATCTGGCTACAGCGCATCCGCAGTTTTCATTGTTACGATCGCTTGCCGGTTTAATCGCTAAATTTAGCGAATCAAAGTTAGGATATTTGTCTGAAAATGCAAATAGTTCCGGTGCATGGTTAGCAGGCGCAATACCACATCGATTAGCCGGTGGTAACCCAGGTTCAAAGGCAGGCATGAATACACAGCAAATGCTGCAAGCAAAATTAAAAGCTTATGTATTAATGGGTGTAGAACCAGAACTGGATTGTTGGGATAGTCGATTAGCGCAAGATGCAATGAAGGATGCGAAGTTTGTTGTTTCCTTAACTGCCTATCGAAGCGAGAAGATGAATGAGTATGCAGATGTACTGTTACCGATTTCTGTCTTTACTGAAACATCCGGTACATATATTAATAACGAAGGTGCTAGTCAAAGTTTTGCTGGCGTAGTTTCGCCGCTGGCGGAAGCAAGACCGGCATGGAAGGTGTTAAGAGTTTTAGGCAATTGTTTTGAGCTTGATGGATTTAACTATCAGTCATCCTCTGATGTGCTTGATGAAGCGATGCAGGCCATAGGTGATATTAAGACGGATAATATGGATAAATGGCAAACTCCGTCTACTCTGAAAACACATTCTAAATCTAAAAAATTACAGCGTATTACAGAAACGCCAATGAATATGATTGATGCTATCTGTCGTCGAGCGGTCTCTTTACAACAAACCAAAGATATTTCTGATGGTGCAATCCATATTAATTCAGCGTTAGCCAATAAAAAGAAATTAACAAATGATGACCAAGCAAAAGTAGAACAAGGTGAGAATAGTGTTACTTTAAAAGTCATTGTAGATGATCGTATTGCTGATGACTGTGTGTTGATTCAATCTGCTCATCCAGATCAAATTGAACTAGGCGCAGCATTTTCTGATATAAGGATAGAGAAGAGCAAATGCTAGAACTACTCTATCAATTTATTAGCCAGAATTTGTTAATGCCGTTAACAACATTCCTCGTGCCGATTGATTATCAATCTAATGCATTAATCGTTTTGCAAACGGTAATAAAAATTCTAGCTATATTGGTTCCTGTTTTAGTTACCGTTGCTTACTTTACTTATGCGGAACGTAAAGTGATTGGTTATATTCAAGGACGTATAGGTCCAAATCGGGTGGGTTTCTTTGGTTATAGTTTATGGGGTTTGGGTCAACCTATTGCGGATGCAGTGAAGTTAATGGTCAAGGAAATCGTTATTCCTACAGGTGCGAACCGTTCCTTATATATAATGGCACCAATTTTATCTTTAGCCCCATCAGTTGCTGCATGGGCAGTAATTCCTTTTGATGACACTAAAGTTTTGGCTGATATTAATGCTGCTTTATTATATGTATTAGCATTAACCTCGTTAGCTGTTTATGGCGTCATCATTGCTGGTTGGGCATCAAATTCAAAATATGCTTTTTTAGGTGCAATGCGTTCAGCAGCTCAAATTGTTTCTTATGAAATTGCCATGGGTTTTGCTTTAGTTGGCGTACTGGTAGCAGCAGGTAGTTTAAACCTGGGTGATATTGTTGATGCACAATCAGGCAGTATTATTCACTGGTTCTGGTTACCGCTATTTCCTTTATTTGTTATCTATTTTATTTCCGGTTTGGCAGAGACTAATCGTGCACCTTTCGATGTTGCCGAAGGTGAATCTGAAATTGTAGCGGGCTTTCATGTTGAATATGGTGGCATGGCATTTTCCGTATTCTTTATGGCTGAATACGCCAACATGATTTTGATTTCTGTTTTATCCGCCTTATTATTTTGTGGTGGTTGGTTATCTCCACTACAAGGCATCGTTCCAGACTCAGTATTTTCAATAGCTTTAATTGGCGATCTGCTTGGTGAAGGCATACATTGGTTATTAATAAAAACCTCTTTCTTTATGTTTTTATTCTTATGGTTCCGAGCAACATTTCCACGATATCGATACGATCAAATTATGCGCTTGGGCTGGAAAGTATTTATTCCAATAACAATAGTCTGGTTAGTTGTCGTGTCAGCATTGGTTGTGACTAATGTACCGCCCTGGTTTGATTGATGATGATAAAAAATATTAAAAATTACATTCAGAGTCTGTTCCTTTGGGAACTACTAAAAGGTTTGCAGCTTACCGGTAAATATTTATTTAGACGAAAAATTACCGTGCAATACCCAGAAGAGAAAACGCCGCAATCGCATCGATTTCGTGGTTTGCATGCGCTACGTCGATATCCTAATGGTGAGGAACGATGTATTGCCTGTAAGTTATGTGAAGCGGTTTGTCCGGCTGTAGCAATTACGATTGAATCCGAAGTGCGTGATGATGGTAGTCGACGCACAACTAAATACGATATTGATCTGACTAAATGTATTTTTTGCGGCTTCTGTGAAGAATCATGTCCAGTTGATTCAATCGTTGAAACAAGAATATTCGAATACCATGGCGAAGAGCGCGATGATTTATTGATGACCAAAGAAAAGTTATTAGCCGTTGGTGATAGAGAAGAAAAACAGATTGCCGAAGATCGTGCCAGAGATGCGATGTATCGTTAAACATTAAGAATGATTATGAAAAAAATAATTAAAAAAATAAAAGAGATAAACGCGAATGATTGAACAAGTCGTATTTTATCTTTTCTCAGGTGTGCTGGTTTTCTCAGCAACGATGGTCGTGGTTATGCGTAATCCTATCCATGCTGCCTTGTTTCTTATTCTTGCTTTTTTTGCATCATCTGCAATCTGGTTGTTGTTACAAGCTGAATTTTTAGCGATAACTCTAGTATTGGTTTACGTTGGCGCGGTTATGGTGTTGTTTCTTTTTGTAGTGATGATGCTGGACTTAAACAATGTAACTTCGCGAGAAGGGTTTATACGATACTTACCTGTGGGAATTAGCGTCGCGGTATTAATGGTTGTTGCTATGGGTTTAGTTGTTGGTTCAGATTACTTTCTTGGAGATCGATACTTAGCAATACAACAGTTTGATGCGGACCACAGCAACACACGAGAGTTGGGTTTAGCGCTCTATACACAATATCTATATCAGTTTGAGATAGCCGGTGCCATTTTATTAGTTGCTATTATTGCAGCAATTTCTTTAGGTATGAGTAAATTAAAAATAAATAAATCTATCAATCCAGATAAACAAGTGTTTGTTAAAAAGCATGAGCGATTACGCATTGTCAAAATGAAAGCAGAGACTAAGAAAGGGGAGTCAGAAGCATGATTACCTTACCTGAGGTTTTATCTTTATCAGCATTGATATTTTGTATCAGCATTGCCGGTATCTTTCTTAATAGAAAGAACATTATTATTTTATTAATGTGTATAGAGCTGATGTTGTTATCGGTGAATATGAATTTTATCGCCTTTTCTCATTTTCTTGGTGATATTCATGGGCAAGTATTTGTATTTTTTATACTGACGGTAGCTGCAGCAGAATCAGCGATAGGCTTGGCTATTCTTATTGTTCTGTTCCGTAAGAAAAAGACAATTAATGTAGATGATTTGAGCTCGATGAAGGGATAGATAATGTTTGAGAACATGGAGAATATTTATTTAATCATTGTGCTGGCGCCGCTAGTAGGTTCTTTGATCGCGGGTTTGTTTGGAAAAATAATTGGAAGAAGTGGCGCGCATTGGGTCACTATTATAGGTGTGGCGATATCCAGTATTCTTTCTATGGTTGCTTACAAACATCATATGTTCGATGGCGCCGAAGTTTACAATCAAACACTCTATCTCTGGTTGAGTAGTGGCGGCATAGACTTTGAAATTGGTTTTTTAATTGACCCGCTTTCCGTGACAATGATGGTCGTGGTTACTTTTGTTTCCTGGATGATTCATATCTATACCATAGGTTATATGCATGATGATCCGGGCTATCAACGCTTCTTTAGTTATATCTCCATGTTTACCTTTGCCATGTTGATGTTGGTGATGTCGAACAATTTCCTACAGTTATTTTTTGGTTGGGAAGCGGTTGGCGTAGTCTCCTATTTATTGATTGGTTTCTGGTATAAAAAAGAAACGGCTATCTTTGCCAATATGAAAGCCTTCCTGGTAAACAGAATTGGTGACTTTGGTTTCCTATTGGGTATAGCTGCAGTACTAATGACTTTTAATACGCTGGATTATGCAACCGTGTTTGCCAATGTTGGAGACCATGCAGAAACAACGGTGATGATTCTTGGTGATGAACCATGGTCATTAATGTCAGTAATCTGTATCTGTTTATTTATTGGTGCTATGGGTAAATCGGCACAAGTGCCATTACATGTCTGGCTACCAGATTCTATGGAAGGTCCTACACCTATCTCGGCATTAATCCATGCTGCGACGATGGTGACAGCAGGTATCTTTATGGTATCGAGAATGTCTCCGCTATTTGAACTTTCAGAAACCGCACTTAGTTTTATCTTAATCATTGGATCAATTACCGCATTGTTTATGGGGTTTCTTGGTTTAGTGCAAAACGATATAAAACGAGTCGTTGCATATTCAACATTATCGCAATTGGGTTATATGACTGTTGCTTTAGGTGCATCAGCTTACTCAGCAGCAATGTTTCATTTGGTAACACATGCTTTCTTCAAGGCGCTATTATTTTTGGCAGCGGGTTCAGTGATTATTGTTATGCATCATGAACAAGATATGAGAAAGATGGGTGGTTTATATAAAATGATGCCGATCACCTGGTTGACCTGTTTTATTGGTACATTGGCTTTAATTGGTTTCCCTGGTACATCCGGTTTCTTTTCTAAAGATGCCATTATAGAAGCGGTTCATCATTCCTCATTATATGGATCAGATTTCGCTTATTACTCCGTTTTGATTGGCGTGTTTATTACAGCTTTATATAGCTTTCGTCTACTTTTCATGACATTTCATGGAGAGCAAAGAATGAGTACGAAAACATGGAAGCACCTGCATGAAGCACCAGCAGTTGTCACCGTACCGTTATCCGTATTAGCGATACCTTCTTTAATATTAGGTGCCTTCTTAATTGGTCCTATGTTATTCGGCGATTATTTTGGAAATTCAATTTATGTTGCTTATTCACATGACGTGTTGTCAGAAATGGGGCAGGACTATCACGGCATTGGTGGCTTTTTATTGCACGCGTTTAAGCATCCTTTAGTACTTATATTAATGTCTTCAGGAATATTCGTTGCATGGTTGTGTTACATCAAGTTCCCTGAATTTCCAGAAAAGCTTGTAAGTAAGATTGGATTTATTCACAAAATACTACTTAATAAATATGGTTTTGATGATTTCAATCAACTCGTATTTGCCAGAGGCACCAGAGAAATAGGCCAAGTACTTTGGAAGATAGGCGATGAGAAAATCATTGACGGTTTTTTTGTTAATGGCGCAGCGCGTAGTGTGCAAATTATCTCAAATATTGTTCGTAACGTACAAACGGGTTATCTCTATCACTATGCCTTTGCCATTATTGTCGGCTTGTTAGTGCTACTCGGTGTGTTTGTACATGGGATATTAAATTAATTTAAAATTAGAACTGACTGATTACGAAAAATAATGACACTAAGTAATTTACCACTATTAAGTATGCTTATCTGGACACCGATACTCGGAGGCGTTTGGGCGTTGATTGCGGGCGACCGTCAGGAAGAAACAGTGAAGTTCTTTTCCTTTGGTGTTGCCGTTCTTACTTTTATTTTTTCAGTTATTTTATATTGTGAATTTGATACAACTTATGCAGGCATGCAATTTGTCGAAGAGACGAGATGGATCAGCGCCTTTGATATAAAATATCACCTTGGTGTAGATGGTATTGCTTTACCTTTGATCATGCTGACTACGTTCACAACGATACTGGTTATATTGGCAGCATGGGAAGTGATATACGAACGCATCTCATATTACATGTGTGCCTTTCTAATACTCACCGGTTTAATGAATGCCGTGTTTATGGCGCTAGATGCAATTTTATTTTATGTATTTTGGGAAGCAATGCTAATTCCGATGTTTTTAATTATCGGTATATGGGGTGGGTCAAATCGTGTTTATGCAACAATAAAGTTTTTTCTGTACACCTTCCTGGGCTCGGTATTTATGCTAGTAGCTTTTCTCTATCTAGCTTCTGTCGCAGGTAGTTTTAATATTGAAGCATTGCATGATGTGCCATTAAACCTAACAGCACAGAAATTAATTTTTGTTGCTTTCTTCCTGGCCTTTGCAGTGAAGATTCCGATGTGGCCTGTACATACCTGGTTGCCAGATGCGCATGTTGAAGCACCTACCGGTGGTTCAGTAATACTAGCGGCAGTTATGTTGAAAATGGGTGGTTATGGTTTCCTTAGATTTAGTTTGCCGATTACACCGGATGCGAGTCTGTATTTTAGTGATGCAATGATCGCCCTTTCATTAATCGCTATTGTTTATATTGGTTTTGTCGCACTGGTGCAGGAAGACATGAAAAAGCTAATTGCCTATTCATCAATCTCACATATGGGGTTCGTTACTCTTGGTTTCTTTATTCCATTTAGTATATTTGCGGCAACGGGATCAAGTTCAGGTGCGATTATGGGGATGGAAGGTGCCATGATGCAGATGATTTCGCATGGTTTTATTTCCGCTGCGATGTTCCTCTGTGTTGGTGTCATGTACGATCGAATACATAGCCGTATGATTAAAGACTATGGTGGTGTTGTTAATAGCATGCCAATTTTCGCTGCATTTATGATGTTGTTTGTTATGGCTAATTCAGGTTTGCCGGGAACATCAGGTTTCGTTGGTGAGTTTTTAGTAATACTAAGTAGCTATCAAGCAAGTTTTTGGATCGCATTTGCTGCGGCATTAACATTAATACTTGGAGCCGCTTATAGCTTATGGATGTATAAACGAGTCATTTTTGGTGATGTAATAAAAACAGACATTTCTGAATTAAAAGATATTAATAGTAGAGAAGGGTTTATATTTGTTCTACTAGCAATAGTTGTTCTGACTTTCGGTATTTGGCCAGCACCCATTTTTGATATTATGCATGTCACAGTAGAACAGCTGATTGAACATGTCTTACAGCATAAAGTTATAGGCTAAGTTATGAATACTGATTTAATGATAGCCCTACCTGAAATCACTTTATTTGCATTGGCAAGTCTGGTGTTGATAGTTGATGCTTTTAGTAAAGATCCATTACATGTATGGACTTATAGACTGACACAATTGAGCTTGTTGCTAACATTTGCATTAGTAATTACTAGCACGCCAGATATTGCATTTAATAGTAGTTTTATCAGCGATGCCATGAGTTCGACGCTGAAAGCATTTATCTGCGGTATCACCTTTGTTGTTTTTTTATATTCATATGAATATTTAAAAGAAAATAAATCAATAAAAGGTGAGTATTTTGTCTTAGGATTATTCGCTGTACTCGGCATGATGATTATGGCTTCAGCCTATAGTTTATTATCGCTCTATCTAGGTCTTGAATTACTTTCGCTGTCTTTATATACCATGGTCGCCATGCAGCGGAATTTTGATTCTGCATCAGAAGCGGCGATGAAATATTTTATTCTTGGTGCATTAGCATCCGGTATGTTGCTCTATGGTATTTCAATGATCTATGGATTAACAGGGCAACTACAATTACACGATATTGCTGTCGCTATTAAGAGTGGATCTATTAATCATTCATATTTGGTTTTTGGGATGATCTTTCTGATTATTGGCATGGCATTTAAATTAGGTGCTGCACCGTTTCATATGTGGCTACCTGATGTGTACCAAGGTGCACCAACATCAGTTACTTTGTTTATTAGTACCGCACCAAAACTAGCCGCGTTTGCGATGATGATGCGTATATTGGTTGATGGTTTATTACCTTTGATGGCTGACTGGCAATCAATATTAATGATACTTGCTGTGCTATCGATGGCTGTAGGTAATGTCATTGCTATTGCGCAAACTAATATTAAACGCATGTTGGCTTATTCAACGATTGCGCATGTTGGATTTTTATTTCTCGGCCTTATTGCTGGAACGGCAACTGGTTTTTCCGGTTCGATGTTTTATATCATTAGTTATGCTTTGATGACCATGGGATGTTTCGGCATGGTGATATTGTTAGGACGAAATGATTTCGAAGCAGAAATGCTGGGTGACTTCAAAGGTCTATCTGAACGTAGTCCATGGTTTGCCTTTATTATGCTGTGCTTGATGTTTTCAATGGCGGGTGTACCCCCGTTTCTTGGTTTCTGGTCAAAATGGTTTGTATTAAAAGAGTTGGTTGCTTCTGGCTTTGTTGAATTGGCTGCTGTTGCTGTTTTCTTTTCTATTATTGGTGCGTTCTATTATTTGCGTATTATCAAATTAATGTATTTTGATAAAGCGACTACAATGACTGCGGTCAAATCATCGAAGCAAATGCGGATGGTGTTGAGTGTTAATGGTTTGTTGATTTTATTTTTGGGGTTGGCGCCTAATGCTTTGATGGCTTTGTGTTTGTCGGCATTGGCTGGCTAATAAGTTTTTCCTCTCTTTTAGTACTATATATTCTTTTTTATTTTGTTTTCGTCTGATCAGTATTTAGACGTATAAAACAGGCGGGACTAAAGATTATGAAATATCTGATTATTATAGAATAATCGGAAACGGGTTATTCCCCTGATTTATCAGGGTATGCCTCAACAGAGTAGTACTCATTAGGAAACAGAAAATAATATGTATGAGGCATTGCATTTCAAATTGATGGGTTTAAGGAAGAAAGTTATGAAATTCCTGAACCAACTAACCTCTCGTCTTATGTAGAAATAACAGCATGATAATAGTCAACCAATACTTTAATTTTAAAATAAAAAGATGGCGCTAGTTTCCTAGCGTCATATATCAGATATCTACTGTTTTATAAATCGACTTCTTAGAAGTGGTAACCAAGTCCAAATCCAAATATCCATGTCGACACCAACTTGTCCGGCAAGGCCAAATGAATGGGAAACGCCAACACTTGTCGAGCTAATATCGCTTCGACAGAACTAGTGGCATTGGCCCAAAGCATAGCAGTGTAGTTAACACCGACTCCGACATAAGGCCGTATATTGTTTTCCGGTAAGAAATGATATTGCAGCGTTAAAGTCGGCGGTAATACCCAGGCATCAAATAGACTTTGACCATCGGAAAGACCGGCAATGGCAGCGCCAGTAGAGTTTTCAAAACTAACCTGATGTTCACTAATACCTGCAATGAGTTCAACCCCCCCAGTTGTTGTGGAACATATAAGTAATATCAAGTTCCGGTACTACATTAGTATCTGCATCTACACCAGTACCTGCGATAGCTGTTCTCGCGTTAGAAACCGTACTACTAGAATCATCAGGTGAGATCACAACTCCGCGCAATCGAAATATCCAATCGCCTTCTTCGGCAAAAACATAAGAGTGAGATGTAACGAGTAAGAAAGTGATTAGAATCTTGATACAAAGCTTTTGTGCATTGATAAACATGTTATCTCTCCTTTCATTTATGAAATATCAACGATTAATTAGCAATGAAAACGCCAATAACGTATAAAACTTCAAATACAAAAAATTAGAGCACTGGACAATCTAGCTTGCGATTGATTCAACGACAGTCTATCAGATAAAATATGAGTTTGAACAACTAAAAACATATGTAAATCAATGATATACAATGACTTCTTAAGAAACTTTAAAGAATACTAGCTGTTTTTTGCAAATCAACGGTAAATTCAGCACAGTACATCTAAAAAATGCAGTTTTTTAAAATAAATATCCATATAACTACCTAGTCGATTAATTTGATACGGTAGCGATTAAATTTCCAACCTGAATAGGGTCGTTTTCTTTTAGATCTTCTGACCAGATGATTTTATTTTTTTCAAATAATAGAATCACTGTCGACCCCATGTTGAAGTGGCCGAATTCTTCGGCTTGATTTAGAGTTATTGGGGTTTCTTCGTATTCTTTTATACTTATTTGTCTATGTTTCGTCGGAGTGATTTGTCCGGCGAAGACAGTTTCCATGCTGCCGACGAATGTGGCTCCGACCATGATTTGGGCTACTAGTCCTAGTTCGGTTTCAAAGAGGCTGATGAAACGTTCGTTTCTGGCGAAGAGTTGATCTACGGTTCTGACGCTAGAAGTATTCACAGGGAATAAATTACCTGGCACGAAGATGGTTTTTATTAATTTGCCGCTGACAGGCATATGGATGCGGTGGTAGTCGCGTGGTGAAAGATAGAGCGTAATGAAGTTACCGTCTTGAAAGCGTTCTACCGCATATTCATCATTTGCTAATAGTCGTTCCAGGCTGTAATCAATGCCTTTGGCCTGTATTAATTTATTCTTATATATATAGCCTATCTGGCTAACTGCCCCATCTACAGGTGACAGGATGTTATTTTTATTTCTTTTCCAACTTCTGGCATCGGGTTTTAGATTACGTATAAAGAATGCATTGAAAGAACTGTAATCTTCTTCACTAGGCCATATCGCCTGATTCATATCGACTTTATAGAGTTTGACGAATGTTCGAATGACAAAATTTTTCCAGGCTTTATGTTCGATTCTTGTTAGTCGATAAACAATAGCGGTCAAACCATGTTGTGGTAAGCAATACAGAGGTAGTACTTTAATGTAATCGATTATTTTAGTTACTACATATGATAGTAAAGACATAATTAATGATTATGGTGATGATGTTCGTGACTATTGTTGTTTCGCTTTTTTACTATTGCTTCTACTGTAGTTGATACCACATCTGCAAAGGTAAAAGTGATTGTAGTTGTATCGCCAGCTTTTAATGGTACTTTTGGATTAAATAACATTAGATGATAAGTGCCAGGCGATAATTCGATAAAATCATTCGCTGGTATGGTAAGGGTTTGTTGCTTTTCCATACGAGCCATACCATCAACGATTTTACTTAAATGTAATTCCACATTGGAAAAATTGGTACTAGATATCGAGACTAAAGTTTGTTTTTCTTTCGAGGTATTTTCAAGTCGAGCATAGGCTGCCATTATGGAAACCGTAGGCGGTGCTTCGCTAATCCAAACGTCAGATATATTTATATTTTCATTGCTAAAGCTAAGTGCAGAAAAACCAAGCAAGAAAAAGGAAAGGGCGATTGAAAGTAATCGCTGGTTAGTTTTGCGCATTAATAAATGTGCTAATTTTAGTGAACTGTTGGATTATTTTTTCTGCCTCATGCGGTGCAGATACTTTGCCGACGAAACGTGCTTTCGGGTCAAGGAGAAATATGGAAGCAGAATGATCAACAAGATAGTTCTCTGTTTGTTCTTCATTATTCAGGTAATAAGCCACGCCAATTTGTTTTGTCAGGCTATTTTCTATCCCGGGGTCACCATTTAAACCAATGAAGTCTTCATTAAAATAAGCCATATATTCTGACAGTTTTTCTGTGGTATCACGTTCTGGATCGATGCTAACGAAAATAATCTGGATGTTTTTATGCCTTGTCGCTAGTTGTTTGTATGTCTCGGCCATGACCGACAGTGCTACTGGGCAGACATCGGGGCAGTGCGTATAGCCGAAGAAAAGAAACGACCATTTCCCCTTAATATGCTCAAGGCCAAATGAATTACCCGATTGGTCCAGTGTATTAAATTCACGTATTTGTTTAGGATTTGGCCAGAACAAGCCTTCTATATTTGGAGCTTGTGAAACCGTAAGCGCGGACTGATTCTGTGACTGTTTTAACGAGACATAAAATCCGCTACCTGCGGCCAGTATCGCCAAAATGACCATTGCTGGGATTAAAAATTTACTATTACTGAGTTGTCTAAGCATTCGCCCATTCTAACAGAAATGGTCTTTTAGTAATGACCCAATATTATTTGGGTTTTATCTAGAGTTTTTTCCTCAACGGGTGAAATATTTTGCTGACTAATGGATTATCAGCGGTAATAAACTGCCGCATCGGTGAAGACAACTCTTTATAATCAATTGCGAAAATTATTCTCAATGCAACAGACTTTGTAAGCGCATGAATTTCATGGAGTATTTTTGAGCGCTAGTGATGTATTTTGGTGGCAAGATTTATGCGTTCACTAACTCAAATAAACTTGTTAATTTTCTTTGAGTTATTTCATTCAGGCGATGGTAGATATACAAGGTTTTGGTGGGCATCGTGAAAAAAATATTTTTGGTCTTGACGGAAATGTATTCAAATGCAATAGAGCACGGTATTCTCGAATTAAATTCAAGTATTAAAGATGAAGATAACGGTTTTTTGAAATATTATGAAATGCGTCAAACTAGGCTTAATGAACTGATTGAAGGCGAAGTATCGATTGATATTGAACACCATGTTGAAGATGAGAAAGGGATTCTTTCTCTTACTATGGATGACGGTGGTGTAGGTTTCGATTATAGCGGCATTGTCGCTAATCTTGGTAAAAATACTGGTAATAGTGGACGAGGTATCGCATTAATGTATGATTTATGTCGAAAATGTACATATAGTAATGGCGGTCGTACGCTAAATATTGAGTATGAGTGGCAGCTTGGTAGTGCTGAAAAAGTTGCTTGAATATTGTAATTATTATTTTCAATAAAATAGTTAGCAATAATTGAAGATTATAAACAGGAGTGCAGTTATGGTCGTACATGGAAAACAATTATTTTTTACAATATTGTCTCTTCTTTTAATTATGCCTGCGCAAGTATTTGCCTCGGGTGAAGCACATCTGCAAGATTTTACTGCTCACTGGGGAGGTATCATTTGTATCATTGTTTTTTGTCTGGCTTATAGTCTGGTTATTGCCGAAGAACAAATTCATCTTCGCAAATCCAAACCGGTCATGCTTGCAGCTGGCATCATCTGGATGATTGTTGCCATTGTCTATAATCAACATGGCGATCAGCATACGGCTGAAATTATGGTGCGACATAATTTGTTGGAGTTTGGTGAATTATTTTTATTCTTACTCGCGGCAATGACCTATATCAATACCATGGAAGATCGTAATGTATTTGATAAATTACGTGCATGGTTAGTGTCACAAGGTTTTTCCTTACGTACGATTTTCTGGATAACCGGTGCAATTTCATTTCTTTTATCACCTATAGCAGACAATCTTACTACGGCTTTATTAATGTCGACGGTGGCAATGGCTGTTGGCGGCACTAATATAAAATTTGTTTCAATCGCTTGTATCAATATTGTTGTTGCTGCTAACGCCGGCGGTGCCTTTAGCCCCTTTGGCGACATTACGACATTAATGGTGTGGCAAAAAGGAATTATTGAGTTTCAAAATTTCTTTGTCTTATTTGTTCCCTCATTAGTTAATTGGTTAATTCCTGCTGCAATAATGTCATTTTTTGTATCGAGTGATAAACCTGATGCCATTGATGAGAAAATTGAATTAAAAGATGGCGCTTTCATCGTTATCGTTTTATTTATATTGACGATTATCATGGCAGTTTGTGCGCATAACTTTCTTCATATGCCTCCGGTACTTGGCATGATGACTGGCTTGGCTTTCTTGAAAATATTTGGTTATTTCTTGAAAATAAAAATCAAACGTGAAAATAACAAAATAGAAAATGATGATGGCGGTGCCGGTGCTTTGGGTGTTGAATCATTTGGTGATAGAGATGTAGGAAAGAAGGAAGAGTTTAATATCTTTAAAAAATTAGCCAGAGCAGAGTGGGATACATTGATGTTTTTCTATGGTGTTATTCTCTGTGTCGGTGGCCTCGGTACCATGGGATATCTTGCCGCATTATCCGAGTTTATGTATGTCGATCTGGGACCAACAACGGCGAATATTTTAGTCGGTATTTTATCTGCAATTATTGACAATATTCCGGTGATGTTTGCTGTACTGACGATGTTACCTGAAATGGATACAACCCAGTGGTTGTTAGTGACATTAACCGCGGGCACAGGAGGTTCGCTGTTATCAGTGGGATCGGCTGCAGGAGTAGCCGTAATGGGGCAGGCTAGAGGCGTATATACGTTTTTTGCTCATCTTAAATGGACCTGGGCTATCGCATTAGGCTATATGGCGAGTATTTGGGTTCATTTCTTAATTAATGGCTAAACTACGTTAGTTGTTACGGCAGCTAAAAACAAATAATCAGTAAATAAAACAACCGGATGCTGACACGCATCCGGTTTTTTTCTATATAATACTCTTCAAATTTAAATCCGTTTTATACGGATTATTCAAAAAAATAAATAGATGTGATTTTAAATCGGGATGGATTTTCTGGGGTTATTTAATTATTGGGTCGTCGTCATATTAATGATGGTTGGGCTTTATATTGTTATCGCACATAAAAATCTGGTTAAGAAGCTAATCGGCATCAATATCTTTCAAACGTCAATTTTTATTCTGTTTATCTCTATGGGAAAAGTGACTGGTGGTACCGCGCCAATTTTGTCAGAGGCAAATCCGGTTTATTCTAGTCCCTTACCGCACGTGTTAATTCTAACCGCTATTGTAGTAGGTATATCGACCACGGCTTTAGGGCTTGCTATCGTCATTCGTATTTATCATGCCTACGGTACAGTCGAAGATGATGAAATTCAGCGGGAGCTCAGTGATTGATTAATTCTCACTTGCCTGTATTGCAGGTACTTTTACCTCTAATAGCTGCACCGTTGTGTGTCATTTTACGTCAAAGTGTTTTGAGTTGGTTATTTGCAACGCTGATTTGTTTTCTGTCATTCATCATTTCCTGTGTGTTATTTAATCAAGTGCTGGAGTCAGGTGTTATTTCGTATGCGCTTGGTGGATGGCTCAGTCCCTGGGGTATTGAATATCGTCTGGATAAATTAACCGCATTTATGCTGTTAATCATTAATGGCGTAGCTGCCATTGTCTTGCTTGGTGCCAGAGAAAGCATTGCCGATGAAATTTCATCGGACCGTCTTTATCTATTTTACACAGCATTTTTATTAAACCTTACTGGTGTATTGGGCGTTATTATGACCGGTGATGCGTTTAATTTATTTGTCTTTATCGAAATCGCATCGTTGTCATCGTATGCCATGATCAGTATTGGTAATGATCGACGTTGTTTATACGCGGCTTTCAAATACCTTATCTTTGGAACAATAGGTGCCAGCTTTATTTTAATTTCTGTCGGCTTACTTTATGCAGTCACCGGGACATTAAATATGGTTGATATCTTTCAACGTTTGCCGGATGTTGAAAATACAAAAACATTAACCACAGCGTTGGTATTTTTTGTGGTGGGTATAGGCATAAAAGCTGCCATCTTCCCATTGCATTTGTGGTTGCCCGATGCCTATAGCTATTCACCTTCTATTGTTTCTACTTTCCTTGCAGGAACGACGACTAAGGTTTTTGTCTATGTCTTGATACGTTTTATATATTCTGTATTTGGTTATGAAACTGTCTTTGTTCAGGAAGCAATGAGTCATGTGTTAATGATATTAGCCTGTGCAGGTATTTTATATGGTTCCTATCTGGCCATTCAACAAGATAGTTTAAAACGTTTATTGGCGTATTCCAGTGTTGCGCAATTGGGTTATATGTTACTAGGTATTTCATTAGCGACGGAAGCAGGTTTAGCTGCAGGTTTAATTCATGTTTTCAATCATGCGATAATTAAAGTCGCCTTGTTTCTATCGGTAATCATTATTATTTTTTATACCAAAACAGATTCCATTTCTAAACTTGCAGGATTAGCCAAAACCATGCCCTTGCTTATGCTTTCTTTTCTTATTGGTGGTTTAAGTTTAATTGGAGTTCCACTAACAGCGGGTTTTGTTAGTAAATGGTTTCTGATCAAAGCTTCATTTGAAAATGGATATTGGGGATTAGTAGTAGTTATCGTCTTTTCATCAGTTTTAGCCATTATTTATATTTGGAAGTTTATAGAGGTCGCTTATTTCAAAGAACCGGATAAAGTAGTTATAGCAATAGATGGCAATCAGAAAACACCTTATTTATTATTATTTTCCTTATTTGTATTTGTTATAGCCAATGTTTATTTTGGATTAGATTCATCTCTTAATGTCGATATGGCCAATGCTATAGCCCAAGACTTTTATTTGGACTTCGTTGTTCAATAATTATGTCTGAACAACATTTAATTCTACTAGCTTTATGCATTCCGGTGATAGCGACAGCGTTGAGTGCCATTTTTCAAAAAAATATTAATCTTAGAGAGGTATGTACGTTAGTAAGTTCTGTTTGTTTAATATTCGTTGTTTCTACTTTGTTAGAAAAAGTATTGAAGGGTGAACAACCGCAATTACAACTAATGGAATTTTTACCGGGTCTAGCGATACATTTTAAAATTGAGCCATTAGGCATGTTATTCGCTTGCATTGCATCATTTTTGTGGCTAATCAATTCCATTTATTCCATAGGCTATATGCGTGGAAATAAGGAAAAGCATCAAACCCGTTTTTATATTTATTTTGCTATAGCAATTGCTAGCACCATAGGCATTGCTTTCTCGGCAAACTTAATTACCTTGTTTATTTTTTATGAGGCATTAACACTTTCGACTTATCCATTGGTAACACATAAAGGCAGTGAAGATGCAATGCGAGCAGGTCGCATTTATCTTGGTGTTTTGTTATCTACATCGATCTGTTTCTTTCTCCCCGCCATTATATGGACAAATATATTAGCTGGCACAACGGAATTTACTAACGGCGGCATACTCAATAATGATCTTGGTCAAGGTGTCATACTGGTCTTATTAATGTTGTTTGTTTACGGCATAGGTAAAGCCGCATTAATGCCCATGCATCGATGGTTACCTGCCGCGATGGTTGCGCCAACACCTGTCAGTGCTTTATTACATGCTGTTGCTGTTGTTAAGGCAGGTGTATTCAGTATTGTTAAAATTGTGGTTTATATTTTTAGTCCGGTATTGTTATCAGATGTTATTGAATTCAATATTCTGCTTTATCTGGCAGGGATAACTATTATTGTTGCTTCAATTGTTGCTTTGCGCTCAGATAATTTAAAACGCCGGTTAGCTTATTCAACCATTAGCCAACTATCGTATGTAATTTTAGCCACAGCCATATTAGCGCCTATTTCTATTATGGGAGCAGCACTTCATATTCTTGCTCATGCCTTTGGTAAAATAACCTTATTCTTTGCTGCCGGATCGATTTATACAGTCACTAAAAAAACAACCGTGAGCGAATTGGATGGCATAGGTAAAGCAATGCCATGGACGATGGGTGCATTTGCTATTGCCAGTTTATCCATGATTGGTGTGCCACCAACAGCAGGGTTTTTGAGCAAGTGGTATATTTTACAAGGTGCATTTGAAGTTGAATCATGGTTTGCGATATCAGTTATTGTTATGAGTACTTTATTAAACGCGGGATATTTTTTGCCAATCATCTATGCTGCATTTTTCAAAAAGCCAGTTAGTGGTAATGAATTTACTTATCAGGAAGCACCATGGCCTATTGTACTGGCATTAACGTTAACAGCATTAATGACCATTCTTTTATTTTTGTTACCGGACATTCCATTACAATTGGTGAATCTGTTAGCAGAGAATATCTCATGAAACAAAACTGGTTTTATAAAGAAACATCTATTAAAAAACTATGGATCGGTGCCATTGTTATATTAGCGTTAACCGTGATAGCCGAGATTGTTATTGTCTTACATCCGCATTTTAAAATAGAAGCCTTGTTCAGCTTCCATGCATTGTTTGGGTTTTTTAGCTGCGTTGTTATGGTTGTTTTTGCAAAATTATTAGGCTTTCTTGTAAAGAGGAAAGATGATTATTATGACCTGTAGTCTCTTTCATCCTGGTTTATTATTGATCCTGTCGGGATTGTTAATTTCTTTTCTTCATGGAACAAAAAGAACGGTATTTGTATTGCTCATTCCTTGTTTGGCATTAGCCAGTGTCTGGAATATGCCCTTTGGTTCTGCCTGTTCGGTTCAATACCTTGATTATGAATTAACGCTGATTAAGCTTGATGCATTGAGTCGACTCTTTATTACGGTATTTTCTATCACTGTTTTCACCGGCAGTTTATTTTGTTGTAAACAAGCTAAGTCAAAAGAATTAGCCGCTGCTTTTATTTATGCAGGTGGTGCGATGTCCGTGGTGCTTGCTGGTGATCTAATCAGTCTATTTGTTTTTTGGGAATTAATGGCGCTGGCATCAACGTTAGTAATCTGGTCAGCACAAACGACTAATTCACAACGAGCAGGCATGCGTTATATCGTCATTCATTTATTAGGTGGTGTTATCTTGATGTGTGGTATTACGGCACATGTTAATGCAACAGGTTCGATATTATTTACGGCAATGCAGGCCGATAGTATTGCCACTTGGTTAATTCTCTGTGGTTTTTTATTAAATGCAGGTGCGCCGCCATTAACAGCATGGTTGGCAGATGCTTATCCAGAAGCATCATTTAGTGGTACCGTATTTTTAAGTGCCTTTACCACCAAAACAGCAGTTTATGTTTTATTACGAGGTTTTCCTGGAACAGAATTGCTGGTGTATATCGGTTTGTTTATGATTTTTTACGGCATTATTTACGCCTTACTTGAAAATGATATGCGCCGTATTCTTGCCTATAGCATTATCAATCAAGTTGGTTTCATGCTTTGTGGTATAGGCATTGGTACCGAGATGGCATTAAATGGCGCTGCTGCACATGCATTTACACACATTATCTATAAAGCTCTGTTGTTAATGTCAGCTGGTTCGGTTTTATATATGACTGGTAAACGTAAATGTACGGACTTAGGTGGTTTGGTTCAGTCGATGCCGGTCACTACCGTTTGCGGGATTATTGGTGCGTTAGCGATCTCTTCATTTCCACTCACATCCGGCTTTGTTAGTAAATCGATGGTGACACAAGCTTCCGTTGATGAACATTTATTATGGATCTGGTTATTGTTGCAAGCGGCCTCAGCCGGTGTGTTTTTACACGCAGGGATAAAATTCCCGTGGTTTGTTTTCTTTCAGAAAGACAGCGGTCTTAGACCTGATGATCCACCATTAAATATGCAAATGGGCATGATTTTCTTTGCTGTTATTTGTGTTTTGTTAGGTGTGTTTCCAAATATGCTGTATTTCATGCTGCCCTATGATGTGAACTATGAACCATACACAGCAGCACATGTGGTGACACAATTGCAATTACTCTTGTTCTCCGGTTTGGCTTTCTTTGTTATGTTGCCATTAATGAAAAGAACGCTAACGCTCAGCCTTGATTTTGACTGGTTCTATAGAAAACTGGTTCCAGTAATATCAAATCAGCTATTTCATTATTTGGTTCAGTTTGAAAAAGTGTTTAAGCAAGGTTTTTCTGATTTAAAGCTAAGTCACTATTTGGATAATAAACTCAATATTCAGTTGTCTGTGGGTATGGGGATGAGCATGATAATGGTTGTGTTCGTTATTTCATTATCCTATCTCTTACTCTAGAAACATCGATTAGCCACATACGACTGCATCAATACAGCCGTATGTGACTATTGCCTGGTATAGTTTAACGATGAATACTACTTACTTTTGAGTAGTCACATTTCTTCAAATTTACTCATTTCAGAGAATTTCCATACAGCGATAATGTGCTTATAGTGTTCTACACATGGACGTAATTAGTGCTTTGCTAAATTAAGCATAGCATTGATAAACCGTAAGGATGTGGTCATGGATGATAAGCGCTAAGGATAGCGCACCTTCCCTAAATATACGTTGTATATTTAGGGAAGAATTTTATATTAAAGACTCATTCATCATAAATAATTTTCTGCATTAAACCAATCTATCGCATCTTTCAGACCTTCAACACCGGGTCGTGATTGGTATCCCAGTTTTTCTTTTGCTTTATCACTAGAAAAAAACATCATTTTTTTAGACATATTGACTCCATCGACAGTTGCGCGTGGTTCTTTATGTGTAATTTCTGCTATACGCTCCATAAACCATGCAATGGGTAATATCAGGTTGTGAGGTAACTTGATTGTCGGGGGTGTCATGTTCTGGTTAACGCAAATATATTCGAGTATTGATGCTAATGTCATATTATCTCCACCAAGAATATAACGTTCTCCAACTTCACCTTTATCCATTGCCAATAAATGGCCATTAGCAACATCATCAACATGCACAATATTTAAGCCTGTATCGACATAGGCAGGCATACGTTTTCGAATAGTGTCGAGTATGATCTTTCCAGTGGGTGTTGGTTTAATATCACGTGGTCCGACGGGCGTAGAAGGATTTACTATAGTTACTGGGCAGGATTTTTCTTTTATCAATTCATGGACTGTTTCTTCAGCCAAAAATTTTGAACGTTTATAATGACCTATCATGTTATCAATAGAGACCGGCGTAGTTTCATTCGAGGCTGTACCGTCTTTATTAATTCCTAATGTGGCAACACTGCTGGTATAAACAATTTTTTCAACACCAACCTCCGCTGCTGCCATGATTAGATTTCGTGTTCCATCTACATTAGTTTTGTACATGTTTTCTGGATCAGGTATCCATAATCGGTAGTCGGCGGCAATATGAAATAATTTATTGCAGCCAGTTACTGCCAGTTTTAACGATTGAGAATCTCTTAAATCACCTTCAATTATTTCAATATCCAAACCTTTAAAATTGCGTCTATCCGAATCAGACCTAACCAGTACGCGTACATCATATCCCTTATCTAATAATAATCGTGCGACAGCAGAACCAACAAATCCGTTTGCGCCAGTGACTAATGTTTTCATGATGTAGTTTTTTGTTTTTGCAATGAGTCTTGCCAAATTAGAAAGGCCGGCAATATCATCATCGTTGATACCATCATTGAGGCTAAGCCTAGCGTTAATAATAAGCCCATGCTGGCTGTACCCGTATGCGAAGAAAAAGCCAGATTACCTATACTACAGATAGTCGTTAGTGAGCTGACGATAACGCCACGAGACGAACTGGTCGTGAAAATATTCTTATTCGTCCCTTGTTCTTGACGAAAGCGATCTGCAATGTGTATCCCACTGTCTACACCGATACCTAGCAGTAAAGGTAAACCAATTATGTTGGCGAAATTTAATGGGATATTAAATATCAACATAAAACCAAATGTAAACACTGAACCTACTAATACTGAGACCAGTATAATGACTGCGTCACCTTTAACTTTAATCAAAACAAGTAATAATAAAGTAATAGTAATTAAGGCATAAGTGAACGCATTCTTGAACGCAGTGATGACGGCTGCACCTGCTTCAATATTAATGATTGGTGAACCAATCACGGTATTGTCATACGCTTGCAATTGATCCACAAAGCGTTTCATTGCGGCGTTATCATTTAAATCTTCTCGTGGAAAAATTTCTATTTTGTAGTGTTTATGACTAACCCATCGATCATGAACCGTAGCAGGGATGTCACCAAGTTCGACGTGTTCCGCATTTAAGGCATCGTTCAGGGAATGAATTCTTCCATCAAGATTAGACAATAATTGTTTTTCTAAAGATAACAAATTCATATTGTCCGAAGAATTATTCAATAGTGTTGTTAAATGTGTTTTAAGTTTTCTGATTTCACTGTACAACTCTGGATTTGACTCTAGTTCATGACCTGAGAAATAATCAAGTTTCTTAACTAGCGTTTCTACAGCTACTGTTCTTTCGATATTATTAATCTGTTCTTTTGTTGCTTCAGTAGATAGCTGTCCCATAAATAAATTTATCTCATCAATGATGAATAATTTATCTTCCTGATCTTTTGGTAATAAATCTTCATACCAGATTACATCGTCGACTAAATCAAGTTGTTCAATTTCTTTTATCGCAGCGATAGCATCACTACGATTTTCCTTTAATAAAATACTACTCCAGGGAGAAGAGTCACTATCCTTTAATAAATCTCGGTATGTTTGCACCGATTCATTTTCTGGATCTTGTAGGTTTAATGTATTTATATCAAAGGTAACTCGATAGAGTTGACTAATAAAAGCTATCAAAACAATCAATGTAAATATTAGTATTTGTTTCGAATATTTATAGGGCAGAGTCGTTAATAAAATCACTATTTTATGACTATTTTTATATATATTTTTATCGTTTGATTGATAAGGTCTTAAGCTCAATAGGGCGGGTAATAAGGTCAGGGTATAAATTATGCTAATTAACATTCCACTGCCAGCAATCCAGCCAAGCTCAGCAACACCTTGATAATCAGTTGGTATAAATGAATAAAAACCAATAGCAGTGGTAATGGAGCAGAGTATCAGTGACCGAAAAATATGCAGCATAGCCTGTTGTAAAGCATTATTGCTTCCGCCTGTAGCATGCACCTGTTCACGATAACGTAGTGTTAAGTGAACGGTGAAATCTATGCCTAGACCTATATACAACACAGCAAAGGCGACAGAGATAAGGTTCAATTCACCCACGGTTGCTGCTGCAAAAGCTGTCGTCGCAATTAAACCGAAGAATAAGGTAATTAAAGAAGTAATAACTAACCAGATTGAATCAAGACCTATCAACAAAATAATTGCAACCAGAATAAATGAGATAATGATTGCCTGTATATTCGCTTCGGAAACGCTTTTCAATTCTTCATAAGACAGTGCTGTGCCATCGGTTAAACGAACGCGCACGGCATCATTCAGATTCAATGATCTAATAACAGTTCTTATATGTGCCAGAACATCGGCACCGGGTAATAACTCTTCTTTAGATTCTAGTGTTTGTAACATAATGAATTCCCGATAAACGGACTTTTCAACTTTGTCGGAACTCATTAATCGTTGCCAGGAGACATTGTAGTTTTCATTATCCAGCGCACGATTTATCTCAAGTAATAATGGTTTTATCTCGATGTCTTCGCCATCTTCTTTGTGTTGTATGGCATTAGAAATCATAGTAAATAAACCGCGCAGATTTTTATCTTGTAACAGCGTTCCCAGGAAAGCTTGTACTGATGCTAACTGGTCTGCGAGATCTTGTAATTCTTCATCGTTAAAAAAAAGAAAAGCAGATTGACGAAAATAAGGTAGTAAATTTGGATAATAAATATCACTGATTAATTTTGGGTTATCTTTTAGTGCAGTATGTAATCTTATCGCAGTGTCAGTAGCTTGATCCGCGGTTTCTGATTCGATAACGATTAGAACATTGTCATTAAATTGGGGAAACTGTTTTTCGTATTCAATATCCAGTTTTCGCCAAGCTAATTCTTCCGATAACATATCGGTGGTATCGGTACTGACGCCTAGATTATCGATGATATAAAAAATCGAGAAAACTGTGAGCACGATGAAAGCAATAATAATCGCTATGCGAAAACGTTCGATGGATTGAACCCAGCTTATTATTATGCGATCAATGTTCATCGTATTATTTATTCCATTTTTTCATGCTCAATCTTTTTACATCAAGATTAGACTCTGAATACATATTCCTTGTTGATATCACGTTCAATGTCAGGCGGATAACTTAAACGTTTATCATCATAATATTGACGTCGATGTTCGCCTTCGGTTGCTGCATTGTAAGTGATATAAAGAACACGACGTTGAGTATTACTTAGATTTGGTTGTGAACGATGTGGTGCGAAAGAATCAAAAAATACAGCATCGCCGGGTTCTGTTGGTAGAGAGACATAATCGAGCCCATCTTCTTCTAATGGCGCCCATGATTCACCTATGTGTCCTTCATTATTGTAACCGCTGGCAACTTCCAGACAGCCATTTTCAATTGTTGAAGCGTCGACACTGACCAGTGCTGTAATATGTAATTTTGCATAACGATCCCAGCCTGCTTGTACATCCTGATGTGCTTTAAAGCCATCAGCGCCGGGCATTTTGTAATTGATTTTGTCTTTAAATAAAATCGCCTCATCATTAAATAATTGCGAGGTGATTTGTTGAATTTCTCCGCGTACGAAAAGCTCGCTAAAACCTTTATGAAACGGTTCTATATCTTCCATACGAGATAGTATTCGTTTGCCTTTTTCCAGTTTACTTTCTTCGAAATACATCATGACACTGCCGGGAACTTCCGGATAATTCGTTACTTCTTCTGTCCATTCAACAACCTGTTTCATCTTTTCCGTATCATATAAATTTCTAATGACGAGAAAACCGGTAGATTTGAATTCTTCAATTTGTTCGTTAGTTAATTTCATGTTTTTCGTATGTAATTTTCTGAGAGTATTATTTGAGCAATGTGATAAGAACCGCTTATTTCTGACTAGTATATAGAAAATGCTGTTTTTTTAAATCAGGTGCAATGAGTTTTAAGGTGTTTAATGCTTGTTTATAGCATTTTGCCAATTTCCATAGCTCTTTTATCTGTTTAGGATCACTTATGCAAGACAGTATAAAAGGAACAATATCAGGTCTCCCGAGAGTATCAGTATGTTCTAGCACTGCTTTTGGAATATTAGTGTCGGCATCATCGGCAATGGCACGGACTACCAAAAAATCGATATTGTTTTCACTCGCTAATTCGGCAATAGCTGCACTTTCCATATCGACTGCGAGAGCTCCTGTTTTTATAGATAGATTATTCTTGTCGTTAACGCTGGCACACATATCATTACTAGACGCGATATCCGCATTGACGGTATTAATTGATGTACTGGCTAATTGCATTTGGCAGTTACTTATCCAATTGGGATTTATAGTCCAGGAGTTAGTATTATTTATTATTTTGCGGGCTAACAATAAATCTCCGGATTTTAGTGACGACTCAATCGAGCCTGCTACTCCCCAACTGATCAATGCATCAACGTTTAATTCCAGTAGTCGCTTGCTACTATGCTGAGCTGCGTCATATCCGATTCCAGATAAGCATAAATAAATATCTTTCTGTATTTCGACAGGAGAACCAACTTTTAATATTTTTTTAGTGAGGCAGTCTGCCTCGGCAGGTAGTGCCGCGATGATGCCGAGTTTACTCAAGACTTATTTTGTGTGAGGTTTCTAAAACGAGACAAAGCCCAAAGAGGAAAATATTTTGTATAGCCATGATATTTTAAATAGAACACACGAGGGAAACCCGGAGCGGTATAGCTGTCATCATACCAATGACCATCACTAGTTTGGCTGGAAAGTAAAAACTGAATACCTTTTTTAACCGTCTCTGTTTCCGCTTCACCAACGGCTAACAAGGAAAGCAATGCCCAAGCTGTTTGATAGGCGGTGCTTTTAAAAGGACGACGATGTTTCGGTGGATAATAACTATCATTACTTTCTCCCCAGCCACCATCTTCATTTTGCATGCATTGTAAGTACGATACTGCTTTTCTAATAAATTCCTGTTGTGGATCTTCTTCTGCAATCTCAAGTGCGGTCAGTACAGACCAGGTACCGTAGATATAGTTAGTGCCCCAACGTCCAAACCAGGAACCATTTTCCTCTTGATCGGAAATTAAAAAATTAACAGCATCTTTAATGATGGATGCATATTTCTCTTTATCAGCAAGACTAAGTAATGCAATAGAACGTCCGGTAACATCGGCTGTAGGTGGATCTAATAATGCGCCATGATCTGCAAAGGGAATCGCGTTCAAATAATACTGTGTGTTATTAATTTCAAATGATCCAAAACCACCTCCACTAGACCGCATTCCCGCAACCCAGTGTGCTGCACGCTGAATAGGTTCAGCGTATTTTGGATTCTTTGTTCGGTGCATGGCCCATGCAACCATGGCGGTATCGTCCAAATCCGGATAATAATAATTACTATATTGAAATGCCCATGCACCACCAGCAAGATTCGGTCTAGGAATCCGCCAGTCACCGGGTTCATCACTGAGTTGACGATCTTTAAGCCAGTCTAGAGCATGTTCAATTTCAGGCGTTATATTTTCTTCTGTCTCGGTTTCGATCATGGCTTGACCTGCAAGACAAGTATCCCAAATGGGAGAAACACAAGGTTGGCAATATAGGGTATTACCACGTTTGACTAGTAAGTTATCAATTGCCTGACGCGCTAGTTTTCGTTGAGGGTGATCTTTGGGATAACCAAGAATAACTAGCGATACAAATAGATTAACCATGGCAGGAAAAATTCCACCAATGCCATGTTCTTCATTCATTCTGGCAAGACACCATTGTTCGCATTTACGAATGGAATACTGGCGTACAAAATTAGGTACTATTTTTTCAGCTAGACGACCTAGATGATCAAGTATCAGAAAAGCTCGAGTTAAGGGTGATGTCACCTTAAAATAGTTTTGTTCATCTTCCGGTGCCGTAATAAAAAGTTCTCTAATATCAATACCACGTGGATTTTCTGCAGCAGGCTTTATCGTACATAAAATAAATAGCGGCACCATGACGGTTCGTGACCAATAAGAAACTTTATCTATATGAAATGGAAACCATTTAGGCAAAATAATCACTTCAGCTGGAATGAAAGGCGTTGCGCGCCAAGGTACTTGTTCGAACAAGGCCATTAAAATTCGGGTAAAGACATTGCTATTCGCCGCGCCACCATGATTCAAAATCATATTCTTTGCGCGAATCATGTGTTCTTCGTGTGGACTGTCACCAGAAATTTTCAACGCATAGTAACTTTTAACGGAACAACTGATATCGAAATCGCCACCGGTATAGAGTGACCATCCGCCTTCATCATTTTGTTGGTCGCGTAAGTATTGTGCGATTTTATGTTCTGTTTCATCGTCGATTTCATCGACGAAGTGATTCATTAAAATATATTCAGCAGGAATAGTACAGTCGGCTTCGAGTTCATAAACCCAATGACCGTCATTATGTTGTTGTTCGAGTAGTTTATTTTTAGCGGATTGAATCGCATCATCTAAATTGACGGATGATGTTTTCGAATGTGACTCTGCAGGAGATTGGTTGTGCGCATTATCACTGTGAGTTTCGAGAGTCATTATCTAATCTATTTTATTGGGTGTTGGAATTAAGAAGCTACAATATTACTTATTGTTGTAGTGCCACATTTTCCCCTATATGTGTTCAAGTCTATAATCGCGTATAGCACTGATTTTATCAAGGATTCTCCGAAGGCTTTTCATGTATCAAGGGTAAGTTTGGCCATAGGTAAACGGCGTCCGGCAAACTTGAATAGACCTTTTAAAATCCAGTTCTGTCCGACAAAAAGACTAGTTAGAAAGATAGTGATTTTAACACTACGACGGGTAATTTTTACTTCACGGCCATCAGTAAAATCAGGGTGCTGTCGAATTTTCAAAAGTGTTAAAACCGACATTCCCAAGGCCCATAAACAGAATTTTCGTAAGCCTTTTTCTTTTGCCGGAATCATCAAAGTGTAGCGCAGCGCATTATGTACATGCGCGTGGGCGATGCCGAGTAATTCAATCAGTGCATCGTTAAAGCCTTCACCCATTTTTCCGGGTTTTTTATGCGGAATATCGACACCGTGTTTTTCGAAAACATTGCGAGGTAACCAACAGGCTCCGCGCTCATGGTCTTCCCAGATATCTTTCAATATATTGGTCATTTGCAGTCCCTGACCAAATGACACACCTAGTTTCATCATTTCATTACGATGTGCATCAATTTCAGGGGAGTGGTCACAGAATAATTCGGTCAACAATTCGCCAACTACGCCAGCGACGTAATAACAATACTGATCCATATCATTCTGATCAGCAACACCATCAAGGGTTTCAGCATCTTGATAACGTACCATACCGTCAGCCATGATTTTGACACAGCGTTCTAAAGCCGATCGTTGTCGCTCATTAAAACCATGAGTCAGCCGTATTACTGGAGCTGTATTAGCTATCAGATCATGTTCCGCTACTGTTGCCGTTGGCGATAACAAAGGAAATAAGTTTTCTGCAAAGGTATCGGCAGTTTCAGCCCCTTTAACAACAGCGATAAAAAGCTCGGAATATTCTTTCTTTTGTTCAGCCGACATGCTCTTATCATCTTCGATCGTGTCGGCAATACGGCATAATAGGTAGGCATTTGCAACGACTGTGCATAAGGGCTCAGGTAATTGCGGAATAGTTAACGCAAAAGTACGGGAAACATACTGCAATATCTCATTTTGATACGCAGTATCATCAAGTGGAGTCTGAAATTCTTCTCTGGACTTCATGAAAACAAAATAACCCTTTTAAAACAGAAGCTTAGCAATTATACGCCAGCTTTATTAAAAATGACTTCAAAATGGCTAAGTCTAATAGCGATTCTAAAACATGAAATACTAAATCTTTAATGATATAGAGCGTCGATGCTACAAGGTTTTGCCCGGAAAAAGTGATATTATTCAACAATTAGGCTGGCTCAGGACGCGCACATTACAATTAGAACAGATGGATGTAAATAAATAAGCATTGTCCCTACTACCATAGACGCATCAGAAGATACATTTGAGTAAATAACAGTGAGTTCCATTCCAGATATTATTAGTCCATCGGTTTCGATGGATACAGATAGCCATTCCCAAACACTTTGGCAGTTGGATAGTCATGCCCGACTTTCTGCTTTAGAAAACTTACCGGAACAGTTGCGTCAATTAGATGTGCCATTTTGTGTTGTTGAAAATGAATCGGAACCTTCTATTGCCTTAGGTGGCGCTATTCAGCTAGCTGGCAGCGATAGTGGAGACAACGAACATCGTTTATGTGGATTTTCACCTGCTCAATCTATCAAAGCTTTGGGGGATCAAAGTTTTTGTCAGGATTATAATATTGATTATCCCTATATGGCGGGTTCGATGGCGAATGGTATAGCTTCGGTTGAATTGGTCGAGGCATTAGCACGCGAAGGCATGTTGGCCTCTTTTGGTGCAGCAGGTTTGTCGCTAGGTGAAGTAGAAATTGGGATTAAACGTTTGCAAACGTCATTAGGTGATAAAACACATTGTTATAATTTGATTTATAGCCCGAATGAAAAAGGCCATGAAGATGCGGTTGTTGATCTTTATTTAAAATACGATGTGACATTAGTCGAAACCTCAGCTTATATGAAACTGACTTTGCCGGTCGTGCGTTACCGTGTGAAAGGAATTCATAAAGACGCTCAAGGTAATATTATTGTTCCTAATCGAATTATTGCAAAAGCATCAAGAGTAGAACTTGCGAGCAAATGGTTTAGTCCTCCACCTGAAAAATTATTAAATGAATTATTAGAGCAGGGAGCTATTACGCAAGAAGAAGCAGAGTTAGCAAAAGAAATTCCAATGGCGCAAGACTTAACAGTTGAAGCCGATTCAGGTGGGCATACCGATAACCGACCTGCCATTACTTTATTACCCACGATGTTATCTCTACGTGATCAATATCAGGCGAAATATAATTATCAACATCCATTACGAGTAGGTGCGGCAGGAGGTATTGCAACACCTGCATCAGCATTAGGTGCTTTCGCGATGGGTGCGGCTTACATTGTTACCGGTACGGTTAATCAAGCCTGCAAAGAATCCGGTTCATCTGATGTGGTTAGAGAAATGTTAGCCAATGCCGAACAAGCGGATGTCACGATGGCGCCGGCAGTTGATATGTTTGAAATGGGTGTGAAGTTACAAGTATTAAAACGCGGTACGATGTTTGCCATGCGTGGTAACAAACTTTATGACATCTATAAAAAATATGCATCAATAGAAGAAATTTCTGAAGTAGAAAAAGCTAATCTGGAAAAAACAATATTTAAAATGTCATTGGCTGAAGTTTGGCAAAAAGCAGAAGAATTTTTTACAGAACGCGATCCACGACAGATTGAAAAAGCGAATAATGATCCTAAGCACAAAATGGCATTAATTTTTCGTTGGTATTTGGGTTTGTCTTCGCGTTGGGCAAATGCCGGCATAGCTGATCGTCAGGTGGATTATCAAATTTGGTGTGGTCCAGCGATGGGAGCGTTTAATGAATGGACGCGTGACACATTTCTATCAGCAGCAGAAAACAGAAATACGGTAACCGTAGCGATGAATATTTTATTTGGAGCTGCCGTGTTATCTCGAATTAATGGATTACAAAAACAAGGCGTTAAACTTCCTGTTGAGTTAGCGCAATTTAATCCTATGCAACTAGAAACAATTAAGAATTATTTATCCGAGTAAGTTTATGTCTAAGAAAGAAAACAAAAATACGAAACAACAAATGTCACCAATCGCCATAGTAGGCATAGGCTGCTTGTTTCCAAAAGCAGACAGTCCGCAAGAGTATTGGACTAATATTCGCGAAGGTGTCGATGCGATAAGTGATATCCCTAAGACACATTGGAAGCCCGAAGATTATTTTGATGCAGATAAAACTGCACCAGACATGACTTATGCTAAACGTGGCGGCTTTATTAATTCACAAGATTTTAATCCACTGTTGTATGGTCTAAGTCCAAACAATATTGAAGCAACCGATACCACGCAATTACTCGCCATGGTAGTAACACGTCAGGCGCTATTAGATGCAAATTATTCAACAGCGAAAGATGCTGGTGATGGACGTGAATTTGATCGTGATCGTACCAGCGTCATTATGGGTGTGACCGGTACTTTAGAATTAGTGATTCCATTAGGTGCAAGACTCGGTCATCCGATATGGCGCAAGGCTTTAGCTGATGCGGGTATCGATGCAGAAACAACTGAAGAAATTGTACAACGTATTGCCGATGGTTATGTGCCTTGGCAAGAAAATTCGTTTCCGGGTTTATTAGGTAATGTTGCCGCAGGTCGTATTGCTAATCGCTTTGATTTTGGTGGTACTAACTGTGTCGTTGATGCCGCCTGTGCTAGTTCATTAAGCGCATTACATTTGGCTGCGATGGAACTCAATGCCGGTCGTGTTGATATGGCAATTACCGGTGGTGTTGATACTTTCAACGATATCTTCATGTACATGTGTTTTAGTAAAACACCAGCCTTATCACCAACAGGTAATAGTCGTCCGTTTGCCAAAGAAGGTGATGGCACAATATTAGGCGAAGGCATAGGTGCGGTTGTATTAAAACGTTTGGATGATGCTAAACGTGACAACGATAAAATTTATGCAGTATTACGTGGTATCGGTTCTTCATCAGATGGACGAGGTAATGCAATCTATGCACCGAGTGCAGCAGGTCAAACCAAAGCAATATGGAATGCCTATCGTGAAGCGGATGTATCACCAAGAAGCATAGAGTTAGTTGAAGCGCATGGTACTGGTACCGCAGTCGGTGATGCGGTTGAAGCAAAAGCCTTGTCCGGTGTTTACGCTGAAGATAATGCAGATGAAACGTGGTGTGCGATTGGATCAGTAAAATCCATGATCGGACATACCAAAGCCGCAGCCGGTGTTGCAGGTCTAATTAAAACAGCAATGGCTTTGAAATATAAAGTATTACCACCGAGTATTAAAGTTGATGAACCACTGGAAATTATTAACCCCGGCACATCACCTGTTTATTTAAATACCGTTAAACGTCCGTGGTTAAAAACACAAACGACACCGCGTCGAGCAGGTTTAAGTTCATTTGGTTTTGGCGGCAGTAATTTTCATTGTGTATTGGAAGAAGCAGAAGAAACAAAAACAGAAATTGAATGGGATGGTCATGTATTAATTCTTGCATTAAGTGCAGACTCAAAAGAAGAGTTAATAAAACAACTGCCCACATCTTCCATTGTCGATTCATGGAATGAACTAAGATTCTTTGTTTATGATTCGTGCCAAAGTTTTAAAAGTGATGCTGCTCATCGTCTGACCATAGTTTTAGAAAAATCTAACACAGAGCTTAATAAATTAATTGCCGATGTTAAAAAACAATTAGCGCCTTCAACAGAAACAGCATGGCAAAGACCGGATGGTGTGGCATACAGTTCCGAAAAATGTAACGACAACATTGCTTTTGTTTTTCCTGGGCAAGGATCGCAATACACCGGGATGTGTCGTGATCTGGCTTGTCAGTTTCCGCAATTTTTAAATGCATTAGAGCAAGCAAACAACACGTTTATAGAATCAACTGGAAAAGAAAGTCTCGGAGACATCGTTTATCCAATCTCCGTTTTCTCTAAAGCAGATCAAAAACAACAAGAAGAAACCCTACGACAAACGCAAAATGCACAGCCTGCCATTGGTGCAGTGAGTCTAGGTGCACTTGATATATTAAATCATTTTTCAGTAAAACCAAAATCAGCGATTGGTCATAGCTATGGTGAATTAACCGCATTATCAGCAGCAGGCATGTACAACGCTGACACTTTAAATCGTTTGTCGCGAATTCGTGGTGAATTAATGGCGGCAGGCGAAGGTGATCGCGGATCAATGGTGGCAGTGGTCGCAGCGTATGAAAAAGTTGAATCAATATTAAAAGAAAACAAAATTGATTTAATTATTGCGAATCATAATTCACCCACGCAGGTAGTGTTATCTGGTGCAACAGATCAAGTTGATACCTTTGCAAAGATAGCCAAAGCAGAAAAAATACGTGCAATTAAATTACCGGTTGCAGCCGCATTCCATAGTTCTTTTGTTGCTGATGCAGCGAAACCTTTTGCAGAAGCACTAGAGCCATTTGAGTTTTCAAAAAATACTTTTCAAGTATTGTCTAATACAACAACCGATGCTTATCCAGATGATGCAAAAGCAGTGAAGCAATTATTAGCTAATCAACTAGCTTCTCCGGTTCGTTTTGTAGAACAAGTTGAAAAATTATTTGCCGAAGGTGTGACTACCTTTGTTGAAGTAGGTCCGGGTAAAACATTAACTGGGTTAATTAAATCGATACTTGCAGATAAACCTATCACGGCAATTGCCGTTGATGCCTCAGTGGGTAAAAAACAAGGTCAATATGATTTGGCGATTGTCTTGGCTACATTAGCTGCAAATGGTATTCAACTCGATCTTAAAAAATGGGATGGAGCTTGTTCGGAACTGGAAAGGCCAGCGAAAGATGTGAAGCCAGCAATGACGATTGCGATTAGTGGTGCGAACTACACGATGCCACGTAAACCACGTCCTGCAAGTAAGCCAAAAAATATACAGAGTCCAACAGCAAGTGTTAACACTATGAACAATGATGTAAAAAATATTTCTTCAAGCACTAAAAGCAGCACAACACAAACAGTGCCAGTAACAAGTACGACTGTTGCTAGCAGTGGTTTGTTACAAACTACGCAGCAAAGTATTCTTGCGTTACAAAAAATGCAGGAACAAACCGCACGTTTGCATCAACAGTATCTTGAAGGACAGGAAACTGCACAGAAATCGATACAATCATTGTTAGAACAACAACAACGATTAATGTCAGGTCAGCCGTTAGCCGCACCAGTATCAGTACAAGCAACTCCAGCGCAGACAACTCAGGCACGGGCAGTTCCTGTTCAAGCGAAGATGGAAACTGTTGTTAAAGAAATTGTTGAAATTAAATCGACAGCGCCAATTGCTGAAGAACATGCTGATGTAGATATCAACAATTTATTATTAAATGTCGTATCAGAAAAAACTGGTTATCCATTAGAAATGCTAAGTCTCGATATGAGTCTGGATACGGATCTGGGTATTGACTCAATCAAGCGTGTAGAAATTCTTTCAGCCTTACAAGAACAATTACCTTGGTCACAAGCAGTGAATCCTGAAGAATTGAGTACCTTCCAATTCTTGCAGCATATTGTTGAATTTATTGCTGCGGGAAGACCTGTAGCTGCGGTTATGAGTACAGCAACAAAAACGACTACAACAACATCAGCTCAAGTTAATAATAATTTTGATAAGGTTTTGTTGGAGATAGTCTCAGAAAAAACTGGTTATCCCATCGATATGCTGGATCTAGATATGAATATGGATAGTGATCTGGGTATCGATTCGATCAAACGTGTTGAGATCATGTCTGCACTACAAGAAGCGATGCCAGAATTACCGACAGTTAGCCCTGATGAATTGGGTCAATTGCAAACCTTACGTTCTATTACAGAATTATTTGTTTCTGTAGAAACAGCCTCAGTTTCCGTAGCCCCTCAAGAAACAAATGTTGTTAGCGGTTTTGCAAACACCTTACTTGATGTAGTCGCAGATAAAACCGGTTATCCGGTTGATATGCTTAATCTGGAAATGAACCTGGATAGTGACTTAGGTATCGATTCGATTAAGCGTGTTGAAATCCTTTCGGCAATACAAGAACAAATTCCTGAACTACCAGCAGTAAGTCCAGATGATATGGCAACCTTGCAAACACTACAGTCGATTGTTGATATCTTTAATGTATCAGAAGTAGAGCAAGCTCCAGCAGCAATAGCGACAAGCGACTCAAATTTATCAGAAGTGCTACTTGAAGTTGTTGCCGACAAAACCGGTTATCCAGTTGACATGTTAAATCTGGAAATGAATTTGGATAGCGATTTAGGTATCGACTCAATCAAGCGAGTTGAAATCTTATCGGCACTACAAGACAAAATGCCAAGTTTGCCAACAGTGTCCGCAGATGATCTTGCTGCATTACAAACCTTGCAACAAATCGTTGAGTATATGGATGAGCAAGCGTCTAGTGTTAATAAGCCGGCACCAGTTGTTGATGTTGTCGTTGATGCTAAGGTAAAACAAACAGAATCGAGAATTATCCGCAGTGTTGTTCGTGTTGTGGCCATTGATAATAAATCTCAGCGTCAACAGATAGAATTCAACAAAGACAAAGAAATATGGGTTACCAAAGATGGCGGCAAACGCGCTAAACAGCTAGTCACTGAACTTCAAGGAAAAGGCTATAAAGCAAAATTAATAAGTAATGATGATGAAGCAAGTAATGAACCCAGCGATGAACTAGGTGCTCTTATTATTTATGCGAAAGAAGATGCAAATAAACAATATTTACTTGATACCTTTGCCTTAATTCAGCGTTGCAGTACTAGTCTGAAAAAATCGAAAGGCATACTCGCTGCAATTACCACGTTAGGTGGTCAATTTGGATTTGAAAAATTTAAGAAAGGCAATCCTGTACAAGCAGGCTTGTATGGCATTATTAAAACAGCAGACAAGGAATGGACGGAAGTTAATTGCAAAGCTATCGATATTAATCAAGCCTCTGCATCACTCGATTTAATTCAGAAAGAACTCTTTCTAGCGGGACCATTGGAAGTTGGCATATCAAATGGTAAATGTAGCCAGTTAATACTGGAAGAAGAAACGCTCACCCAAAACAAAAAAGAAAATAAACGACTAAACAAAGAAGACTTAATCGTTATTTCAGGTGGTGCCCGCGGTGTGACTGCAGAAGTTGCCGTTAAATTAGCTGAAACATATCAATGTTCTTTATTATTACTCGGTCGTAGTCCAGAACCGGAAGCAGAAGCTGAATGGTTAATGTCTTTATCTAGTGCAGCAAGTATTAAGAAAGCCATAATGGAAAATACAGAAGAAAAACTTCGGCCTGCTGACCTAGAAAAACGCTATCAATCAATTCTCGCCAATCGAGAAATCACAACAACACTAGGACGAATTGAACAGACAGGTGCAAAAGTAGAATACAGCTCAGTCGATGTGACCAATGAAGATGCTGTTGCAAATGTGATTAATCTGGCGCGTACTGAGTTAGGTAACGTTACTGGAATAGTACATGCTGCCGGTGTACTTGCTGATAGACTAATAGAAGACAAAACAGAAGAACAATTTAATCGTGTTTACTCTACCAAGGTAGAAGGACTGCAAAGTTTATTGTCAGCGACAAGTAGCGATGCATTAAAACTCATGGTGTTATTTTCATCGACAACAGCAAGACTGGGTCGTAAAGGTCAGGTTGATTATGCTGCTGCAAATGAAATTTTAAATAAACAAGCGACCCAAGAAAACATTAGTCAGAATAAAAATAGAAAAGATTGCAAAGTCTTATCGGTTAACTGGGGACCTTGGGATGGTGGCATGGTCACACCGGCACTAAAGAAACTATTTGCCGAAGAGGGCGTTGGCGTTATTGGCTTAAAAGCCGGTGCTGATTATCTAATACAAGAAATAGAATCTAATGGTCCTGTTGAAACAGTGATATTAGGTGAGGCAGAAAATCTTCTTAAAAAGATACCCCTATTTAATTACTCAGTATCAGAAGCAGATAGCAGTAATTTATCATTAGCATTTGAACGTGATCTTTCCGTCAGCTCTCATCCGTTTCTGAAATCACACGTAATTAATGGCCGGGCTGTTTTACCTATGGCCATTATCATCGAGTGGTTTGCTCACGGTGCATTACATTTAAATCCTGGTATGCAATTTCAGGGCTTCGATGATTTTCGCATTTTAAAAGGTATTAAATTAAATGCAGATGAAAATATTCATTTAAGAATCCTTGCAGGCACAATTATACATAAAGGTGATGTGTCCCTTGTTCCTGTAGAATTACATTCAGATGAATTATTACATGCCAGTGCAATAATGATTTTGGCTGATAACTATGAATCAAATGTATTGCCACAATTAAAATCTGTTAATGAGACATATAAAAAGAAACAAGGTGAATATTACAATAATGGCCAGTTATTTCATGGGCAAGAACTACAAGGCATTATAGAAGTAACACAATGTAGTGATAAAGGCATCGTTGCCAATGTAAGCGCAGCAGCGCAACCATCAACTTGGATGAATCAACCGATACGTTCAGGCTGGTTAACTGATCCTCTAATTCTTGATTCCGCATTCCAGATGATGATTCTCTGGAGTTTCGAAGAAAATGATAGTGCTTCGTTACCAACAGCGATTGCAAGTTATCGCCAATATCAACGTAACTATCCAAAAGACAGTGCAAAAATTATTGCCGAAGTAAACGAGCATACCGCTCACAAAGCCAAAGCAGCAATAGAGTTTCTTGATGGTGACGGTAAGTTGATCGCTCTAATGGATGGATACGAATGCGTACGCGATGCTTCGTTACAAGCAGCATTCAAGAAAAATAAACTAGATAAAAAAGAAAACGTTTAAAGGGTAACGTCCCCTTTAATTCTTTAATTAGACTAAATTCATGACAAAAATAGCATTAATAACGGGTATCACGGGGCAGGATGGGGCTTATCTAGCCGAATTTTTATTGAACAAGGGTTATATTGTTCATGGTATTAAACGAAGAAGTTCGCTTATAAATACCGATAGAATTGATCACTTATATCAAGATCCGCATGTGTCGGATCGTAATTTTATTTTGCATTACGGTGATATGACCGATTCCACTAGCCTTACGCGTATTATTCAGGAATCTCAGCCGGATGAAATATATAACCTTGCCGCACAAAGTCATGTAGCAGTTTCATTTGAAGAACCGGAATATACAGCTAACTCGGATGCTCTGGGTCCACTAAGAATACTTGAAGCAATCCGCATTCTAAAGTTGGAGAAGAAGACGCGTTTTTATCAAGCATCAACATCAGAACTTTATGGTCTTGTTCAGGAAGTACCGCAAAAAGAAACAACACCGTTTTATCCACGCTCACCCTACGGTGTTGCAAAGCTCTATGCGTATTGGATAACGGTTAACTATCGTGAAGCTTATGGTATTTATGCTTGTAATGGTATTTTGTTTAATCACGAATCTCCGGTACGAGGTGAAACATTTGTAACCAGAAAAATTACCATGGCATTAAGCCGAATCAAGCAAGGCTTGCAAGATAAATTGTATATCGGAAACCTCAATGCAAAACGCGATTGGGGGCATGCGCGAGATTATGTCGAGATGCAATGGCTAATGTTGCAACAGGATGAACCGGAAGATTATGTGATTGCCACCGGTGTGCAATATAGCGTTAGAGAGTTTATTGAATTCGCTGCAAAAAGTGTTGATATAGACATTACCTGGAAAGGAAAGGATGCCGAAGAAATAGGCTATGACAATGAAGGAAACTGTATTGTCGAAGTTGATCCGAGATACTACCGCCCTACAGAGGTAGAGAGTCTATTAGGAGATCCGACCAAAGCAAAAGAAAAATTAGGCTGGACGCCAACGACGAACCTGAATGAAATGATTGACGAAATGATGCAAAGAGATATGCTGTTAGTCGAAAATGAAGTTCTAATAAATAACAAATAAGTTCGACGTGATGCAAAAAGATTCAAAGATCTATGTCGCGGGGCATAATGGATTAGTCGGCAATGCGATATGTCGTAAACTAAAATCCGATAACCACAATAATCTGATTACACGGTCGCGCAACGAACTCGATCTTTGTGACCCAATCGCTGTTGATTCATTTTTCAAACAACAACAACCAGAATACGTATTCCTGGCAGCCGCTGTTGTTGGCGGTATACACGCCAACGATACCCAACCGGTTAAATTCCTTCGAGATAATCTTTTAATACAAACGAACGTAATTGAAGCGGCTTATCGCAATGGCGTAAAGAAACTCGCATTTCTCGGTTCGACCTGTATCTACCCGCGTGATTGCCCGCAACCTATCAAAGAAGAATATTTATTAACCGGGCCACTGGAAGAAACAAACCAATGGTATGCGATAGCCAAAATATCGGGAATAAAACTTTGCCAAGCTTATCGCGAAGAATATGGTTTCAATGCCATTTCACTTATGCCAACGAATCTATATGGCCCAAATGATAATTTTGATCTATTAGCCTCACATGTATTACCTGCATTAATAAGAAAATTTCATGAAGGTAAAATAGAGAATAAAGAAGCCGTTGAAATCTGGGGTTCGGGCAAACCATATCGCGAGTTTCTCTATATCGATGATATGGCAGAAGCCTGTTGTTTCCTGATGCAAACTTACGATGACGAATCGATTGTAAATATTGGTACAGGCCAAGACGTTAGTATTAAAGAATTAGCGGAATTAATAAAAGGGATTGTTGGCTACGAAGGCGACATCGTTTTTGATTCATCGAAACCCGATGGCACACCTAAAAAATGTTGTGATGTGTCCAAGCTAAATAATCTGGGTTGGAAGAATAAAACGACATTACAAGAAGGTATAAAATCAACTTACGATTGGTACCTCAATAATTTACCTTTTAATGTTACTTCCCCTTAAGTAATGCTATAAATAAGATGAAAAATATTCTCTTAATAAGCGGAGCAGGTTATATCGGTTCACATAATTGTAAACATTTAGCACAAGCAGGCTATAAACCTGTCACATTTTATAACTTTTCAACAACTTAGCTTAATAAGTCATGATTCAAGGATTTTAGAAAAAATGTCACTATCATATTCTTATGAATAAAATAACTAACCAAAATACAGTCTGGCACGAGCCTTCGGTTTATCGAACTGATCGAGAGATAATGAATGGGCATAAGAGCGTCATTATTTGGTTTACGGGTTTGTCTGGTGCGGGTAAATCAAGTTTATCTCATGCATTGGAAGATACCTTACATAGAAAGCAAATAAGAACATATGTTTTGGATGGTGACAATATCCGTCGTGGCCTGTGTAATGACCTCGGTTTTTCTGATAATGATCGTACAGAAAACATCCGGCGTATTGGTGAAGTAAGTAAGTTGATGATGAATGCGGGTGTAATTGTTTTGACTGCTTTTATTTCTCCCTTTATTAAAGATAGAAAGATTGTTCGAGAGTTAGTTGGCGAAGGTGAGTTTATAGAAATACATTGCTCTGCTTCACTTGAGGATTGTGAATCCCGTGATGTTAAAGGTTTGTATAAAAAAGCACGTGCAGGCGAAATATCAGATTTTACAGGTATCTCTTCACCTTATGACGCGCCAGAAAATGCTGAAATTGTATTAGATACTGCCAAACTCTCAATAGAAGAATGCATTGAAACGATTGTTAGTTATCTTATAGAAAGGGATATTGTTCAGTTTTTATAGTATATGGTGTGTAGTTAAGTGGAACGTTTCTTTCGAAGTTATAAGAGTGATTGGATGCCCGTGACGAATATGTTAATTATATTGAAACAGTATCAGATACTTATATGAATATGACACAAGCATTGGCTGAATCTGTTTAGAAAATATTTAGTGATGCACAGAAATACTGAGCTACTACAGTTGAGTGAAATTGATGATGATTATTTGAAGTATAGTATAATTATGTAAAATGTTTTCCTTGGAAAATAGGCTGCAAAGATTAGTAATTGAAATAGGCTTGAATGAATGGAAAGCCTTTCCTTACAAAGAACGAGAATTTATTCTGGAAGTAATTACACGTGCTCTGGAAAAACAACCTATTAAAATTAACCGCTAATTACAGACGAAAAGAATTTTGAATTTAATAAGTTTGTTATTTAAAGATAAATCTAGGGTTGTTAAATATTATTAAAAATTAAAAATTAAAAATTAAAAATTAAAAATTAAAAATTAAAAATTAAAAATTGAAATTGAAATTGAAATTGAAATTGAAATTGAAATTGAAATTGAAATCGAAAGTAAAAGAAAAGAAGAAGTAAATAATTTTGAAATCAACAAATAAAATTGCCATTGTCGGAATTGGCGGAGTGTTTCCCGGAGCACGTGATCTGGATGAATTCTGGCAGAATATTCTGAATGCAAAAGATACAGCTATTGATGTGACGGCAGATCGTTGGCGTTTTCTCGTCGTGCTTGTTTGATTCAAGACTTTGAATTTAATCCTGAAGGTTTAAATGTCGATGCTGAATTATTAAATCGATTAGATCCCATGTATCAAATTCTATTGCATGCAGGTCGTGATGCATGGAATGATGCAAAAACAGATGCAATCAATAAAGAACGTGTTGGTATTGTTATAGGAAATATTGCGCTTCCTACGGAATCATCATCACAATTCAGTGATGAAATATTTAAAGAGTTATTTGAAGAAAAATTAAACGTTAATTCAAATGATCCGTCACATACTGCCATTAATAAAACAGAACCATTAAACCGATACGTTGCTGGCTTGCCTGGTGGTTTATTAGCAAAAGCATTAGGCCTTGGCGCAGGTGCGTATACTTTAGATGCGGCGTGTTCTTCTTCACTTTATTCATTGAAGTATGCCATTGATGAATTAGTCGCTGGTCGTACTGATGTGATGTTAGCTGGTGGTGTATCTAGACCAGATTGTTTGTATACACAAATGGGATTTTCTCAGCTCAATGCAATTTCAAAATCAGGACGGTGTTCACCCTTTGATAGTAAAGCTGACGGTCTTGTTGTCGGTGAGGGCGCAGGTATTTTTGTACTGAAGCGGTTAAGTGATGCAATAGAACAAGAGGATCATATTTACGCGACTATAGAAGGCATAGGTCTTTCCAATGATATCGAAGGTAATATCATGTCGCCGGATACCGAAGGTCAGGGTCGCGCGATGCAATCTGCTTATACTCAGGCAGGTTGGAAACCGGATCAGGTACAACTTATTGAATGTCATGGTACTGGCACACCTGTGGGTGACGGTGTTGAGTTCACATCATTAAATAATCTTTGGCAACGGAATGATGTAGGTGTTGATATTGGGGGTGAATGTGTTATTGGTTCCGTCAAAAGTAATGTCGGTCATTTATTAACAGCGGCCGGTGCTGCCGCATTAATGAAAACCTTGTTAGCAATGAAGCACGGTGTGTTACCACCAACAGCTAATTATGAAAATCCTTCGAGTAAAATAGATTTAGCCAATAGTCCATTCAAAGTATTGGATAAACCCGAGTCATGGAATGTCGAAGATAATACTCCTCGTCGCGCTGCGATTAGTGGTTTCGGCTTTGGGGGAATTAATGCTCACGTATTGTTACAAGAGTACTTGCCTGAGACAGATAAAACTTCACCTGCAGCGGCTATTGAAACGAAACAAGTAGACATTGCTATCGTTGGTATGGAATCACGTTTGGGGCCATGGAATGATCAGCAAGCGTTTGATGAAGCACAATTATTTGGTTCTGATAAAAAGGCGACGCATCCCAATAATTGCTGGGGTGTAGATAGTAAAGTGATTGAAGGAAATTTAATCAATGAAGTTAATGTCCCCTTAGGTCGTTATCGAATCCCTCCTGCGGAATTAAAAGAGATGTTGCCGCAGCAATTACTTATGCTTGAAGTTGCTGCGAATGCTTTGGAAGATGCTGGTCTTTCAGAATTATCTACAGAACAACAATGTAGAACGGGTGTATTCATTGGAATAGCACTTGATTTAAATACAACGAACTTTCATTTTCGTTGGATGCAGAAAAAATATGCAGGTGGGTGGTTAAAATCATTAGGTATAACATTAACTGATACTGAACTAACTGAATGGGTTGAGAAGCTTAAACAAGCTTTTGGTCCAGCATTAACTGCCAATCGTACGATGGGAGCTTTAGGCGGTATCGTTGCCAGTCGTATTGCACGAGCTTTCCGTATCGGTGGTCCGGCTTTCACAGTTTCAGCAGAAGAGACTTCTGGGATGCGTGCATTGGAATCAGGTGTGCGTGCATTACAACAACAAGAACTCGATCAAGTAATTGTTGGTGCTGTTGATTTAGCAAGTGATTTGAGAGCTGTTAAAGGGCAGGTCGATTATTATGGCAAGTCTGTTGTTGCTGATGGTGCAACGGCCTTTATTTTAAAACGTCATGAAGATGCACTACGTGATAACGATACTGTATATGCTTTGATTAAAGGTATTGGTGTTGCCTCTGCGGGTGGTTGTGATGCAAGACCGGATCAAACGGCGCAGATTGCCGCTATTCAAAATGCCTGTTCAGATGCAAAGTGTCATTTAAATGAAATTGACGCTGTGAGTTATGCCGCAGGTGATATCTCTTCTGATATTCCCGTATTACAAAACGTCGTAACTAACACGTTTCCTTTTGGACATTCTGGTGCTGCGAATGGATTGATGAGTGTTGCCAGTACCGTAAGTGCTTTACATCATTGCGTATTACCAAATGGAAATAATTCACAAGCACGTTACTGGTTAAAGGATCGTATTGATGGACCACGACAAAGTTTAGTGAATAGTGCCAGTATCGATGGTAATTGTATTAGTGTTGTTTTACAGGAAGCCCAGAAAAAAAACCAGGTTAATACGAGTGTTAAAAATATTAGCTCGAAGATTATTTCTGTATCGGCAAAAGATAAAAGTGAATTAATTAATAAACTTCAATCTTTGTTGTTTTATGGTGGTGTTCAAGATGATGCGAATGGAAAAATTCGCGTTGCATTCTTGATTAAGAATGAGAATGAATTTAATTTAGCACGCAAAGAAGTTATTGCAGCAATAGAAAATAATTCTTCCATTGATAATGGCCGCTGTTTTTATTCAGCATCTCCTTTAACTGAATCAGGCAAAATTGCTTTTGTTTATCCGGGATCAGGAAGTCATTTCTATGGTATGGGACAAGAACTTGGTGTTGCTTTTCCTGAAGTATTGGAACAGTTGAATGAAGAAAATGAAGCGCTCGCTTCTCAATTTGCAAAAGGCCGTTTTTGGAATAACCAGGATAATGAGGACAATCATGGCGAAGAATTAAGCCATGAAGAAGTCATCTTCGGTCAAGTCTGGTTAGGTACGTTTGTTAGCGATGTTGTTGCTAATTTTGGTGTGAAGCCTAATGCGATCATTGGTTATAGTCTTGGTGAAACGGCAGGCTTTTTCTCAACGCGTACCTGGACGGCACGTGACGAAATGTTGAAACGTATTCAACAAAGTACTTTGTTTACCGAAGAGCTTGCTGGCGCGTGTACTTCAGTACAAAAAGCATGGGATACTGACGAGCCAATAGATTGGGCATTAGGCGTGATTAATACCAGTGCGGATAACGTTAAAACTGTATTAGAAAAATACCAACGTGTTTATTTATTAATTATTAATACACCAAATGAATGCATTATTGGTGGTGACAAGACTGAATTAAATAAAGCTGTTAAAGAACTGAACGCTCAGTATCATCCGTTATCGGGTGTAACGACGGTGCATTGTGAAGTGGCCAAACCGGTAGCAAAGTCCTATCGAGATTTACATATATTTGAAACGACACCGCCAGCAGGGATTACTTTTTATAGTGGTATTCGTGGTGGTGCTTATGAAGTCACTCAAGACTCTGCTGCAGATTCAATTCTTGATCAGGCATTATCACATTTTGATTATACAAAAGTTATTAATAGCGCTTATGACGATGGTGTACGCGTATTCATAGAAATGGGGCCGGGTGGATCATGTACAAGAATGATTGATCAAATTCTTGACCAAAGCGATAGCAACAAACCTCATCATGCAAAAGCAGTTTGTGTTAAAGGACAAGACAGTGTTGATAATGTGCTGCAGTTACTTGCACGACTTTATGCCGAAGGTGTTGCTGTTGATTTGTCAAAATTAGATGTTAATGAAAAGAAACAAAAAGCTGAGTATAAAAACTATATTAGTGTGAAGACCGGCGGTGAAGCTTTCAAAATACCTATGCCACCGAATACGCAACAAGATACAAAGCCAGAAGTAAGTGAATTAGAAAGCAAAAAGATTGAAGCTGCCGAGAGTGTTATACCATTGCCCTTGTCTAGTTTTTCCAAGGTTGCGAATGGTGATTTCAATCCAATCATTCAGCAAATGCAGCAAACCGAACTAGCACGTTCTCAAGCACAGGAAACATTTTTACGTGTGAGTCAGGGAATGACGGAGACAATTACGCAAGCGATTAATATGCAAATGCAGTTGTTGAATGGCGATGATATTGATTTAACTAATGTTGATTTTAAACAGGTGCCAGTAGTTTCAGAAGTCCAAGCTCAGGTGCCAGAAGAGGTTGAGTGTTTATATGACAGGGAACAGTGCATGGAGTTTGCAATCGGCTCGATTGGTAAAATGCTTGGTTCTCAATTTGCTGATATTGATCAGTACCCCACACGAGTACGTTTGCCAGATGAACCTTTGATGTTGGTTGATCGTATTTTAGATATAGAAGGCGAAGCAGATTCCTTAATGCATAACCCAAGTAGTAAAGGTCGTGTAATTACTGAACATGATGTGTTGCCGGGAGCATGGTATTTAGATCAGGGACGTATCCCAACCTGTATTGCTGTTGAAGCAGGACAGGCTGATTTATTTTTATCAGGATATTTAGGTATTGATCATATCGCAAAAGGTGTAGCTGTTTATCGTTTACTTGATGCAAAAATAACTTTTCATGGTTCCCTGCCTAAAGCAGGTGAAACTATTCAATATGATATCGAGATAGAGGAATTCTTTCGTCAGGATGAAACGCGATTATTTCGTTTTAATTTTGTCGGTACATCTAATGGACAACCAGTATTAACCATGACGAAAGGGTGTGCTGGATTCTTTACGCAACAAGAACTCGATGCCGGTAAAGGAATTGTACTAACAAGTTTAGAAAAACAACAAGAACAAGGAAAGTTTTCTGCTGATTGGAAAGAGCTAGTTTCCATGCAGGTTGAAAGTTATAGCGATGAACAATTGGCAGCATTACGTACTGGTGATTTAGCTGCTTGTTTTGGTGAGACATTTGAAAATATTGAACTCAATAAACCGGTGGGTTTACCTAGTGGTCGAATGACTTTAGTTCATCGCATACTCAAACTTGATCCTGCTGGCGGTCGTTTTGGTATCGGTCAAATTACTGGCGAAGCAGATATTCATGCTGATGATTGGTTTTTAACGTGTCACTTTGTTGATGACCGAGTGATGCCGGGTACGTTAATGTACGAATGTTGTTTACATACCTTACGTGTTTATTTGTTACGCATGGGTTGGATAGGCGAAGAAGATGAATTTGTTTATGAACCTATTATAGATGAAGTCAGTCAGTTGAAATGTCGAGGTCAGGTCAATGAAACAACCAAAGCCGTTCAATATGAAATCACCTTAAAAGAAATTGGCTACCAAGATGATGGTACACCTTATGTGTTAGCAGAAGCGTTAATGTATGGCGATCATCGTGCGATCGTGCAGATGAAGAATATGTCGGTGCAGTTAAGTGGTTTGAAACGAGAAAAACTCGAAGCACTCTGGAGTAATAAGAAATCGACGAAAACAAAACAAGTTTTATTTGATAACGAGTCAATTCTTGCTTTTGCTATTGGTAAACCTTCGGATGCCTTTGGTGATAAATATAAAGTATTTGATAGTGAACGTAAGATTGCACGCTTACCGGGACCACCCTATAAGTTTCTTGATCGTATTGTATCTATCAAAGATTGTGAACAATGGGTTCTAAAAGCAGGCGGCGTTATTGAAGCAGAATACGATGTGCCTGTGGATGAATGGTATTTCACAGAAGATAATCAGCCTTATATGCCGTTTGCAGTTTTGCTTGAAGTTGCTTTGCAACCGTGTGGTTGGTTAGCGGGATATTTAGGTTCTGCATTAACTAGTGATATTGATATCTCATTTAGAAATCTGGGTGGTAGGGCGACGCAATTTATTCGAGTCACTCCTGATATTGGTACTTTGATGACTCGAGTTAAAATGACCAGTGTTTCGCAATCAGGCGGTATGATTATTCAGAATTACGATTACGAAATGCATTCTTCTCAAGGAATGGTTTATAAAGGAAACACTAATTTTGGTTTCTTCTCGCATCAAGCTTTGGCTGAGCAGATAGGAATACGTGATGCGGAACCTTATGTTCCGACAGAATTGGAGCAATCCAGAGGGCAATCATTTCCTTATCCTGTCGATGCACCACTGCCTGCAAATATGATGCGCATGGTCGATGAAATTTCCTTATACGACCCCGAAGGTGGGCCTAATAGTCTTGGTTTCATTGAAGGCAAGGCCAGTGTTAAGGAAGATGCCTGGTTTTTTAAAGCACATTTCTTTGAGGATCCAGTTTGGCCAGGTTCCTTAGGATTAGAGTCATTTATGCAATTATTGAAGGTATTTGCCTGGGAACGTTGGCAGGATGAGCTGGAAATTGGCGAGTTTGCTCTTGATAGTATGGCGCTCGACCAGAGCCATCAATGGGTCTATCGAGGTCAAATTTTGCCTGTAGATGAACAAGTTACGGTACAGGCCGTGATTACTGAGATTGATGATGAGTCGAAAACGATAATTGCCAATGGTTTTTTGACTGTAGATGGACGAATTATCTATCAGATGAAGGATTTTGCGCTTAGAATGAGCGCCCTATGAAATACTCCCGCGTACAAATGGAATCTATCGGCTATGAATTGCCGCCAGTAGTCATTACTTCCGAAGATTTAGAGCAACGTCTGCTACCGATGTATGAGGCATTACATATCGCTCCTGGACAATTACAGGCCTTAACTGGCATTAATGAGCGTCGTTGGTGGGAAAAAGGCCATGTGCTTTCTGATGGTGCTGCAGCTGCAGCTCGTAAAGCGTTGGAGCAATCCAATGTTGAGGCGAAAGATATTGAAGCGCTGGTTTATACCGGTGTTTGTCGGGAAAATTTTGAACCGGCAACCGCTTGTGCAGTCGCTTCCCAATTAGGAATTGGTCAAGATGCAAATATTTATGACATATCCAATGCTTGTCTGGGTGTGATGAATGGCATTATCGATATTGCCAATCGAATTGAATTGAAACAAATTCGTGCTGGTATGGTGGTGTCCTGTGAGAGTTCTCGTGAAATCGTTGAAATTATGATTGAGCGGATGTTGAATGATAAAAGTATGACGATGTTTACTCAATCTTTAGCAACCTTAACTGGTGGTTCAGGTGCCGCAGCCGTGTTACTGACGGATGGTTCTTTTGATAATAAAGATACGCATCGTTTGCTTGGTGGCGCGAATCAATCTGCACCGGAATTTCATGAACTTTGTCGTTGGGGTGTGACATTAACACCGCAAGCGATAGGTGACTTGATGTTTTCGCCGGATAAGTTATTGGCAGCAATTGATCAGGTAATGGAACCTGAAGTTTTACCAACAGCAATTAAGGATGTGATGACCAGTGAGAAATTACCGCCTGCATTAGCTAATATTATGCCTTCGGAAAAATTACCTGCTGCGTTATCCGAGTTCATGTCTACTGATTCTGTTGCTGTTTTAAAGCATGGTGCCAAGTTAGGTGTTAAAACCTGGGGTACTTTTTTAACCCGAATGGGTTGGGCCAGAGATCAGGTTGATAAAGTGATTTGCCATCAAGTAGGCGAAGGTCATCGCGATACTATATTAAAAGAATTGGGCATTGATCCTGAGAAAGATTTCAGCACATATAAATATCTTGGCAATATCGGTACGGTTTCTGTTCCATTAACAGCGGCTATAGCTGAGCAAAGACAATTTCTCAAAAAAGGCGATAGAGTTAGTTTCCTGGGTATTGGCAGTGGTTTAAATTGCTTAATGCTTGGTTGGGAATGGTAGACACTATTTAACTATATTTTTACTTCAATATTTTTATGCCTTTTCCGGATTACCCAGATAGCTCATCTTATGCAGTAATTAATGACAGGCGAATGCATTATCTCGAAGGGGGTAATGAGCAATCTGAAACGCTTGTTATGTTACACGGTAACCCTAGCTGGTCATTTTATTATCGTCATCTTTTCTCTGCATTGATTAATCAATACCATTGTATTGTTCCAGACCACATTGGTATGGGCTTATCGGATAAGCCTATTAAAGGTGAATATGAATTTACGTTGAAACAACGTGTTGATGATCTTGATGCGTTATTGTCCAGTTTAAATGTAGATAATAATTTAACCTTAATTGTTCACGACTGGGGCGGCATGATTGGGATGGCTTATGCCACAAGATACCCTGATAAGATTAAACGTTTGGTTATTTCAAATACGGCGGCTTTTCATATTCCCGAAGGGAAACAAATTCCCTGGCAATTAAAACTGAGTCGTACACCTGTGATTGGTTCTTTATTGATCCAGGGTTTAAATGCGTTTTGTCGAGGTGGTGTAATTCAATGCGTTACACGCCAAGCAATGAGTAAGGATGTAAAAAATGCTTATCTCTCACCTTATGATAGTTGGGCACATCGTTTTTCTGTTTTACGTTTCGTTGAAGATATACCTTTGGATAAAGAACATGAATCTTATGATGTTGTTGACCAGGTAGATAAAAATTTACAACAATTTTCAAAATTACCGATGCTGGTTTGTTGGGGTTTGAATGATTTTGTTTTTGACATTAATTATTTAAACGAATGGAAGAAACGCATGGCGGATGCCAAGTTTCATGAATTTGATGCCGGGCATTATTTACTCGAAGATGCGGGCGATGAAGTTATTCCTCTTATTCAAACTTTCCTGAAAAATAATCCTTTAGTTTAATCTCTAATGATTACGGCAAATATAGCATCACATTTGCCAGTAATGGCAAAAAAACAAGCTGATACATATGCGGTTGTAAAACAGAATAAATCAAAAAACAAACCTTATGATATTGCTTATACCTATAAGCAACTAGACGAAACCAGTGATCTTATTGCAAATGGTCTTGAAGAATTTGGTATTAAGAAAGGTACAAGGACGGTTTTAATGGTTAAACCTGGCCTCGATTTTTTTGCACTGGTTTTCGCGTTGTTTAAACTAGAGGCAGTTCTTGTTGCGGTGGACCCAGGTATGGGTATTAAAAATCTAGGTAAATGTTTGCAAGAAGCCGAACCCGAGGCTTTTATTGGTAATGCGACAGCGCATTCGGCTCGACTAGCATTAAGATGGTCTAAAAAAACAATACGCAAAACTGTTCTTGTCGGCAGTAAATCATTATTAAATCTATTAGTTACAGATCTTAACAAAATAAAAAAACTTGGAAAGACATCACAGCGAAAGTTAATTGATACTAAGGCTGAAGATATTGCGGCGATACTTTTTACTAGTGGTAGTACCGGTGTACCTAAAGGTGTGGTTTATACCTATGCTAATTTCACCGCACAAGTAGATGCATTGAAACAACTTTATAATATTCAACCCGGTGAAATTGATCTTGCTACTTTTCCTTTATTCGCTTTGTTTTCGCCTGCATTGGGTATGACGTCAATTATACCTATGATGGACTTTACCAAACCGGGTTCGGTCGATCCGAAAAATATTATCGATGCAATCACTCAGTATAAATGTACTAATATGTTTGGTTCTCCTGCTTTACTTAATCGTGTGGGAAAATGGGCAGAGAACAAAGGTCTAAAGTTAGATTCATTAAAACGTGTATTGTCTGCAGGAGCACCGGTCGCACCATCTGTACTAAACAGATTTCAATCATTGTTAAACAATAATGCTCAGATATTTACACCTTATGGTGCGACCGAATCATTACCGATTAGCTCAATTGGAAGCAAAGAAATACTAAAAGAGACTGCTAAGGATACTGCTAATGGCAAAGGTGTTTGTGTCGGCCAACCTGTTTCCAATCTGGACATGAGAATTATTAAGTTAAATAACGATGTTATTTCCGAATGGAGTGATGAACTGGAATTGCCAGTAAATAAAATTGGTGAAATCTGTGTTAAAGGCTCACAAGTAACGCGTACTTATTTCAATCGTAATAAAGCAACAGCGTTAGCAAAGATACGTTCTGAAGATGGTTTTTATCATCGTATGGGAGATGTTGGTTATATAGATGGTCAAGATCGACTTTGGTTTTGCGGCCGTAAGAATCAATGTGTGATTACTAAATCTGAAATATTATTTACCATTTGTTGTGAAGGTATATTTAATGCTCATCCTTTTGTGTTTCGCACTGCATTGGTTGGCGCACGTATCAATGGAGAAATAATACCGGTTATTTGCGTTGAACTGGAACAGGAGCATAAACGCTTCAATAAAGCTGACTTGATACAAGAACTCATGGTAATAGGCTCTAGTCATCCAGAGACTAGAAATATTAAACATATATTATTTCATTCAGGTTTCCCTGTTGATATTCGCCATAATGCCAAGATAGGTAGAGAATCTTTGTCAAAATGGGCCACGGAAGAATTAAGATGATTGCCTTAGTCACGGGTGGTGGTGGCTTTCTTGGCAGTGCTATCGTTAAAGCATTACTTGAAAAAGGAGATACGGTTAGAACAATACAACGCGGAAATTATCCTTTTTTAAAAGAACTTGGTGCTGAAACTATACAAGGAGATTTGACTAAGCTTGATGATATCAATGTAGCCGCTAGCGGATGTGATGTAATTTTTCATGTTGCAGCAAAAGCTGGCGTCTGGGGTGACTATGACGATTATTATCAAGCCAATGTTATTGCCACGAAAAATGTTTTAGAAGCATGTCGAATTAATAAAGTTAAATATCTGGTTTATACCAGTACGCCTAGTGTTGTTTTTGATGGTCATGATGAAGAAGGGATTAACGAGACAGCACCTTATGTAAAAAACTTTTTTAATGCCTATCAAAAAACAAAAGCAGAAGCAGAACAACTTGTTATTAATGCAAATAGTAATAATCTAAAAACAGTATCTCTAAGACCGCATTTGATTTGGGGGCCAGCCGATCCGCATCTGGTTCCAAGAGTTATTAATAGAGCAAAATCAGGTCGTTTAAAATTAGTAGACAATAATAAGAAAATTGATTCTTGTTATATCGATAATGCCGTGCAAGCACATCTGCTTGCGGCCTCTAAACTTGGAGACAATGCTGTTTGTGCAGGAAAAGTTTATTTTATAAGCAATGACGAACCAATTCGGTTAATAGATTTGGTAGATAAAATATTAGTGGCCGCAAAAATCTCATTTGTAGTTAAAACCATACCCGCAAACATCGCTTATATCATTGGCTTTATTCTGGAAAAAATATATACATTATTAAATATTAAAAGCGAGCCAATATTAACTAGGTTTGTGGCAAAGCAGCTCTCTACCTCCCACTGGTTTGACCTAACTGCCGCAAAACAGGATTTAGGCTATCAAGCACTAGTTAGCATTGATGAGGGCATGAAACACCTTGAAGAATCTCTTGCATTTGATACTACTCAATGAGAAATATTACAAAGCTATTAGAATCTAGAATTGAATTATCCGATTCAGAAATACACATATTTTTATTACAACTAGATTTGTTTGATTGTTCTCAACTAATTACATATTTGTCAGAAGATGAAGTTGTAAGGGCTGAACAATTAAAAGTCGAAGAAAAGAAAAAACAATTTATTATTGTAAGAGGTGTGTGCAGAAAATTATTGTCACATGCTTTAAATATAGATGCCAAAGAAATTAAAATTTATTATGGCGAACATAAAAAGCCATATATAGAAGAAAAATATAATAATAAATCAGTTGAATTTAATATCTCACATTCGGGCAATTATGCTCTTGTCGCATTAACATTATATAATAAGGTTGGTGTTGATATTGAGAAAATCAATCATAAAATAGACTATCAATCATTGTCTAAAAGATTCTTTAGTGAAAAAGAAAATGAAGAACTGCTTTGTTTAACTAATGATGAACAATTAGATGCGTTTTATCGTGCGTGGACAAGAAAAGAATCATTCATTAAAGCAACAGGCAAGGGTATTGCTTTTGGCCTCGATAGGTTTTCTGTTTCACTAGAGGATAATATAAAGTGCCAGGTTGATATAGATTCTTCAAAACTAATAAACGAGCAATGGTATTGCTATAACGTAATGAATGTTGAAAACTATAAAATGGCCTTGGCGAGTTGTAAGAATAATATTGATATCATTATTCATCAATAATTTATAAAAACATAATGGATGATTTGTACAGTCTGCCGACTTATTATGATGTCTCTTTTTCACATGAAATGAGAGAAGAACTGGCTTTTCTAAAAAATGTTTTTTCTCAATATTGTAAAAGGGTACGTCCAAAAATATTGGAGCCTGCTTGTGGCACGGGTAGATTGATGGTGCCTCTTATTCGAACAGGTTTTGATTGCACAGGTTTTGATTTGAATGAAACCGCGTTGACATATCTAAAGGACAAATTAGAGCGCAATCAACTTAAAGCGAATATCTTTAATGCCGACATGGCTGATTTTCATGTTAAAGATAATAAATATGATGGTGCTTTTTGTACGGTTGATACCTTCCGTCATTTGTTGTCGGAAAAACAAGCAGAACAACATTTAATTACAATATCAAAAGCATTAAAGAAAAATGGGATCTATATTCTTGGTTTACATTTAATTCCTGAAAAAGCGGTGTTGAATAAAGTAACTCGGTGGACATCAAGAAGAGGGCGTTTAACAGTTAAGTCAGCAATGACCATGTTAGAGCTAGATAAAATGAAACGTAGGGAGACGTTAAAAGTGTTGCTTAACACTAATAGCGAAAAAGAAAGTCACACTTCTATTTATCAACTTAGAACTTATACATTGAAGCAACTAACAAAATTACTAAAGAAGACATCCGTATTTGAGGTTGTTAATGCTTATGATGAATACTATGACCTTTCTAATCCAGTGATACTTAATTCAAAATCAGAATATGCCGTATTGTTGTTACGAAAAATTTAGTAGTATTTTTAATACTGAAATTATATGTTCGTTGATTAAAATACCTGTTAAGCCGATGATGCTTGTTTCAGCGGCTTAACAGGAAAATTATCAAAATTAGATATTTACTTAACAAACTCAATTAGACTTGAATATGAAAAAAGGAAATCGCTGTCAGGCATGGGAGTATGGCAGCTTGCACAGTCTAATTTATTGTCTTTTACTGTACCGTCCGTTTTGTAAATAGCAAATCTCCAATCACCAGCACGTTGTTTTGAATTAAAACTGGCATCCCAGTTTGAGCGTTTCTCCATGACAGCAATAGCAGCAAATTTAGCTTTTACAAAAAGCCCATTGTCATCAGTTATGGGCTTACCATCTTCTCCAAGTTTGGTTTTATAAACTTCCATGACAATCTTGGAACCATCAGCAAGTTTAGAGCCTGAAGCAGAATTAAGGGCTGTTTCGTTGGCATAAAGTACGGCGACCTGTTTGCCATTAACACGGTTACGCGTGTCATACTGAGTAAATTTTGATTGATAATCTTTAGGGAAACTAACATGTTCAGGGTTGCCTCCAGCATAGCTAATAGGGGTAATGAGTAAAGCTAATAATACAGATGTAAGTTTTTTCATTTTTTATCCTCCGTGTAGTAATATATTAATTTAGTGGTAAAATAATACGTGCACTAATAAATATATGTCCTAGTGTAGTAAAGATAAAAATAGACCGCAAGTATTTAGTGCACGAATTAATATGACTGGTTTGAACAGGAGAGCGAATGGGACCCAAATTAAATGAACAGCTTTGTTATGCTCTGTATTCAACATCACGAGCAATAACACAAGCATATAAGCCTTTGCTGAAGCCCTTAAATTTAACTTACCCACAGTATGTGGTGATGATGGCTTTATGGGGTGAAGAAGCTGTGAAGATTAGCACGGTGGCTGAGATTACGGGCATAACTAATGCCACCTTAAGTCCTTTGCTAAAGCGTCTTGAAGCAAACGGTTATATTGAAAGACAATATATAAAGTCTGATGAGCGTCAAAAACTATTGGTTTTAACTAGTTCGGGAAAAGTATTGGCAAAGAAAGCGATAAAGGCCAGTGAAGCTGCGTTATGTGCAACCGGACTGGATAGTAAAGATGTGAAAAAAATGATGGATCTTTGTGAAAAAATTAAATTAAATTTATAGGATTAATTAACCTTTTAAAATATACAGAATATTCTCAAGTTTAATTTAATTTTTTTGATTTATACCAGGTTAATAAAGCAAACGCAGGTGCGCCAAAAGATGCTCCGATAAGAAAGGGATATTGCCAGCCTAGCCAGACTAACGGTGCGAAGAGGTACAAGACATCGTCAAAATCAAAACCCGCAAAACCCTCATAGGCTTTTTCTCCAGTGTTTTTTTGTGCCTGATCGATGATTTCAGCGAGTATTTCGGCAGCGACAACACCCGCTGCAGTAGTTAATCCCATAATAATAGACCAATAACCTAGTGTACTGTCTCGTAAGCCTATGCCGATACCCACGAAGAACAATGCGGTAACAGTGACATCACAGAAGTAATCAAACTTATGTCCCCATTCGCTGGTCTTGCCTGAAACTCTGGCCAATTCGCCATCGGCACGATCAAGAAAGGTAGAAACTAACCAGAACACGCCGCCCCAAAGATTCCATTCTTGTGTGCCTATAGCAAAAGAAGTGCAAGCAGCGATGCCTGTTATTAAGCGAAGTATCGTTAGATGATTTGGTGTAACGGGTGTGTTAACTAATGGCAGTATACAAACGCGCGCTATCTTATGTGTCCAGGAATCGCCAACCATAGAAACCAGCTTTATGAATTAAAACCAGTGAGTTCGATATCAAATTTATCGATAGCTCGTTTAATTTTGGGATGTATTAATGCTTTGTATTCTGCTTCAAATTCATAATCTTTAGCAGCAGGATCGATATCATCCCACCGACCAGTAGCAGGGTGCATATAAATTTCTGTAGTACCCTCAGCAATATGTGGAATGATACGTATCAGTGTATCGATATTCATATGTCCGCTATTGTTTAAACCATATATACGGTCATTGAATTTAATATCGTTTGCTACACAGGATTTTTTCATTCGCGAAACAAAGGGATTGAAAAATAACCAGGCTAGTTTGCGAGATAATTTTTCTTTTCTATTTTCTATGATTGAATCCAATGGTGGTTCATTTGGAATTCTAACTGCGGTTAGCCCGTAATCTTTACCAATTTTAATAATCAGATCGAAGATGGTTGGATGTAAATGCATATGGTTATGAGCATTGACATGATCCAGAGTTAAACTACTTGCTTTAAATGCTTCAAATTGAGCACGAATTTCTTTAGCTAGCTGCGCTTTCGTTTTTGGGCAGAAAAACATTTTGATACCACTGCAGACTTGAGATGATGAAAAATCACCATCACTATTCACCAAGGCAGGAATATCCGATGCAGGTAGTATTGCTTTGCCATTGCTTAGCACTAGATGCAGGCCTACCTTTAAATCAGGCAGGTTTTGTGCGAGCGTTATAGCTTCAGCAGCAGCAGGCGCAGATACCATCAAGCTTGTAGTAGTAAGCACACCTTTTTCATAGGCCTTTGCTACTGCTTCATTAACCGGAGAGGAAAGACCAAAATCATCTGCGGTAACAATCAATTTTTTCAGGCCGTGCTCTCCCGTCCAAACAGGAATTTGAAGAACTCAACGCCTTCTCGTAATCGACGTTTCATTATTTCCCAATCACGACACATTTCGAAAAATAATGTGGCCATCTTCCATGGACGAAAATAAAAGCGTTTATAAAAATTATCAACAGCTTCAAAAATTTCTTTGCTAGGCAAATGCGGGTAGTTTAATACCGAGTGCTGTACACCATCATCACCGACTAAATCTTCATCGGTAATTAACCAACCATTCTCCGTTGCTTGTTTATATAACAAGGTTCCTGGATACGCTGCAGGTAATGAAACCTGAATTGTTTGAGGATTCAATTCTTGTGCATATTTAATTGATTCTTCAATAGTCTCTTGTGTTTCACCCGGTAGACCAACAATGAATGTACCGTGAATTAAAATACCTAGTTCATGACAATCTTTTGTAAATTGACGAGCAATATCAGTACGAATACCTTTTTTGATATTATTTAAAATTTGTTGGTTTCCTGATTCATAACCGACGAGCAATAATCTTAAGCCATTATCTTTCATGATTTTCAATGTGTCATAAGGAACATTGGCTTTCGCATTACAAGACCAGGTGATGTCCAACTTACCAATTTCTTTTGCTAACGCTTCTACGTTTTCAATATTGTCGGTCAAGGTATCATCATCAAAGAAAAATTCTTTTATTTCAGGGAATGTGTCACGCGCGTAAGTAAGCTCGCCAATAACATTCTCTACCGAACGGGTACGGTAGTTGTGTCCTGAAATGGTTTGTGGCCATAAGCAAAATGAACAATGTGATTTGCAACCGCGTCCAGTATAAAAAGACATATAAGGATGCAGCATATAGCCGTTGTAATAATTTTTAGTATCCAAATCCTGTTTGTAAATTTTGGTTACCCAAGGCAGCGTGTCCATATCTTCGATTAAAGCACGATTTTTATTGTGTACCGGTTTGCCATCTTTCTTGTAAATGACGCCATCAGTTTCAGCTACAGCTTTTCCTTCAGCGATTTCTTTAATGGTGAAATCAAATTCATTGCCAGTAACAAAATCAATCGCATCAGAAGCGATGACGGTTTGATCTGGATTAACAGCAACATGTGCACCACAAAAACCAATAATAAGGTTCGGGTTTTTCTCTTTAAATGCTTCTGCAATTTTCACATCGTTAGGAAATGAAGGGGTACTGGTGTACATCACTAAAAATTCATAGTCAGTCGCTATAGGTAATATCTCTTCCAATGATATATCGCCTGCAGGTGCATCAATTAAACGACTGCCTTCAACTAATGCGGCTAATTGAGCTAACCAGGTTGGGTACCAGAAAGATTTTACTTCACGAGTACATTGATAACGAGAACCAGCTGCGCCATCAAAACCATTGAATGAAGGTGGGTTAAGAAATAATGTTTTTAACATTCCTAAAAATACTCCGAATTAATAATCTTGTGATGTTGCCAAATCAGAGATGTCTTCTTCACCATCCTTATTTAGTTTATGTTGTTCTGTATGAATTAAACCTGCTCGGTCAACCTTGAATGAGTTATTACGCCACTGAATTTCATTGCCGGTATAACTGCGTACTCTAATATAAAAGGACAATATATCTCGTAATGGAACAAACCAGAGGGAACCTGCGTATTTAGAACCAGTAATTTTCTTGGTACGCAAGTGTAACACTGTTCGCGCAATAGAGATTAAAGCTATTGGTAGTAAAGCTAGTAGTATGTTGCTTGTGGTCATAAAAATACTAATAGCCGTGACACCACTAATGACCAGACTATCGGTCAAGAAGGTAAACGCATAACCCAATGGCTCTACGCGTCGTAGTGTTCGTGCCCAACGTAATTCATGTGTAATCAAATCTTTTATTGATGCTTCTTCTACAATATTTTCAACAATGAAATCTGAAAGATGGATTTTATAACCAAGGTCTGAGACTAATTTTCCGAGCATGTAATCATCAGCAAGATGGTTTGATAATGTATGAAAGCCGCCAATCTCATCAAGTAGTTCACGTCGAACGATCATCGTTGCACCAAGGCAGTATTTAATCGGTTGTAAAATTTTTGAAATTAAAACAGAAGGTAAAAACCACTGATTAATAAACATCGCATTCAGTGATGAAGCAATCTTACCTCGTGCGGAACCAGAATAAAGACAGGTGACAGCCCCGACTTCAGAATCAGAAAAAGCAGACATTACATTTGCAAGGTAATCATTCGAAACGCGCATATCGCTATCTGCAATGAGTAAATAATCATGCTTAGCAGATGGGTACATATTAATTAAATTCGAGACTTTATGATTTGCACCATGCAATTTCGAATCGACGATATAACTTACATCAATGTTTTTAAATTCGCTTATTATTTTTTCGATAATAGGAATCGCAGGATCATTTTTATCCTGTATTCCAAATATGATTTGGTATTCGGAATAATTTTGTTGGCAAAAACTACTCAAGTTTTCTGCCATCTCCGGATCGAGACCATAAACTGGTTTTAAGACCGTTACTGCAGGATTAAAATCATCTGTTGTAGAGTCTTTTTTGCGCTTCCAATTGAAAAGCTCAAGAGCGAATAAAGCGAAGAGTAGATAGCCAACCGAGCAGAGGCATATCAAAATGATAAAAATATTAATAATGTTGAAAATCTCTGTTTGCATAGGTTTACCCTATCTGTGCTCAAATTCTAAATGTTTAATAGAGCTCCGTAAGTATTAAACTTATTAATTAACAATGACTTGCAACTAAAAATCATAATTATTTCAAAAGTGGCAAAATAAGATAAATCAACTCTCTGCTCTACCGCGAAGCATATTGATTTTATTGTCTTAAAGCAAATATTTACGTATGGGCAAAATTGCAGATATCAAGCCTTAGATGGGGGTGTTTTAGCCGATTTATTGAGCAGAAATTTGGCTTCAATTTTGTGCCAATACAGCAATCCGGGAAGATCAACAATCAATTCGCGAATTCGGGTCGCTAATGATATCGCTAATGACAATTCCGGACTAAGACCAATCAGCGCTCCCAGCATCAAATAACCGCCTTCCTGTACTCCATATCCATTAGGAATGACAAAGGCGATATCGGTAATGATTGAGGTCAGGCTTTTCAGCATTAAAGCTTCTATTATCCCGATAGGATGGCCTAATAAGTAGCAGGCTAGCCAAACTTCAGATGTTTGCCAGACTAGCCCTATGGTTCTCCACAAAATAGAAGCCAGAAATCGTTTTTTATTGCTGTAGATCTCTTTTACTACCAAATCTACATCATGGGCATTGTTGGTAATGGTTCCCCAACCGTCTGAAGTGTGAAATTTGCCAATAAAACGAGTAATAAAACCAAATAAGCCTGCGCGTTGAATAATGACAAAACCTACTATGCCTAGCCCAAGCAAAAAGGTGCCGAGCATAATCAGTTTGGCTAATTCATTATCTATCGCTAGATAGACCAATAAAGCCGTGCCAATAATGGCCCATGGGACTAGAGCAAGCGCCTGTACTGTTTTATCAACCAGAACTGAGGCACTGGCATCAACGCCGCCTCTGCCCCACAGTATTAATAGTCGTGCTTTGGCAATTTCTCCTCCAATCGATGCGACTGGCAGAAGTGTATTAATGGCTCGACCCATCCACAATGCCAGAAATAATTCCTTAAAAGGAGGAATACGTTTAACCGGAAATAGTAAATGCCAGGAATAAACTGCAGCAAAAAGACAAGGCATCCAGACCAAGGGTAATAATAGTAATGAAAAACCGGATACACTCAATAAGGCCAATATTTCGTCTATCCCTTGCCAGACGATAAGTAGGGCTAGTATTAACAGACCGGCTAGCAAGCCAATGTAGGAAACGATACGAATCATGTTATTAAATTTTCAGACGAGAAGTGTGTGGATTTAAATTGGGTTTTATTTCTAATATGTACATTAGAATACCAAGCGAATTTGTAACATACTAGGCAAATTATTTAATCAAAAAACAAATTTATATGAGCTCTGAAACCAATACTGCGCCAACACAACTATTTCCCTTAGTTCGACATTTATCCTATCGATTAACCCCGGTTTTATTAAGAACATCAATAACGCCAAATCAAATTACAGCAATATCACTATTGTTTGGTCTGTTGTGTGCGGCCTGTTTTATATCGGGCAATTATTATGCAGGAATTATTGGTGCAATATTAATGACCGCAAGCTACACCTTTGATAATTGCGATGGTGAAGTGGCACGTACTAAAAATATGTCGTCTGAATTTGGTGCAAAGTTTGATGACATGGCGGATTGGATGGTCGATGCCAGTTTCTTTGCGGCATTAGGCTATGGTACAAGTTTGATGATGAATCAACCCTTCTGGTTCTGGTTAGGTTGCGCCGCAGCGGCAGGTGCGTTTATTGATTACATCGTTGATTTATTCTATCACGCCAAGAATGAACAAGATGAAGACGCAAAAAGCAGAGAGGAAGTAGCCTCAGAATCGAAGAAACCCGAAGATACAATGGATTGGATAATTTATATTTTTCATAAATTAAGCCGTGCCGATTTTTGTATTATTGTATTTATACTCGCGCTATTTAATGTGACATGGATATTGTTACCGTTTGCAGCCATAGGCGCGCAGGTTTACTGGATTACGGATCTCTTTGAAAAAGCGAGGGGATACCACACTTAGGCTACTCTAAAAAATGCACTTTTTCCGCGATTCAATGTGCCGTTCCCTAGGTATTGCGGTTCTCGATAATTGCTCGCAGCATCGCCTAAAGCGCCAACTGTTGGTGCAGGAGCAAAAACCGGCCACGAAAAAACCACACTTTTTTAGAGCGGCCTTTAAACAATTTCTAGAATTGTCTTTCGACAGAAAACCTTGCTAATGCGTATAACGCATCCAGATATTCAGATGTAGGTAGTCCTTTTAATTCATTTATTGCCAGCTCGGCTTCTTCGTTAGCTATTTTCGCTGTATAGGCAATGGCACCAGTAGAATTAACAGCCTCTTTGATTTGCTCAAGGTGTTCCAGTCCACCATGTTCTATGGCATCACGAATTAATTTTGTTTGTTCTTCATTCCCATTCCACATGGCATAGAGTAACGGTAATGTTGGTTTGCCTTCAGCCAGATCATCACCAATATTTTTTCCCAATTCTTCTGTTGATGAACTGTAATCAAGGACATCATCAATTAATTGAAATGCGGTGCCGAGATGGCGTCCATATGCTGCCATTGCCGCTATCTCTTTTTCAGAACGGTCTGAAATAACAGCACCTAATTGCGCTGCGGCTTCAAATAGCTTTGCTGTTTTATGACGAATGACTTTTAAATAATTTTCTTGAGTGGTATCAGGATCCTGACGATTGATCAATTGCTGTACTTCACCTTCGGCAATGGTATTAGTAGCTTCTGAAAGGATATGCATGATGCGCATCGATTCGGCATTCACCATCATTTGAAATGCCCGAGAATAAAGAAAGTCACCGACTAAAACGCTGGCCTCATTACCCCAACGTTGATTCGCTGTTTCGCGACCTCGTCTTAATAATGAGGCATCGACAACATCATCATGTAATAACGTTGCCGTATGGATAAATTCGATAATGGCGGCCAAATTGATGTGTTGTTCGCCTTCATATGAGAAAGCTCTGGCGCTTAATAAGACTATGGCCGGTCGTAGGCGTTTCCCGCCACTGTTAATAATGTGGTGTCCGAGCTGGTCGATGAGGTTTATTTCTGAATACAGACTTTTTTCAATTAACTCGTCTACATTGTCCATATCTGTCGCAATTAGCTCGCGAATACGGTCAATATTCATGATTTCTGTTTTTTCAGCGGTTGCTTCGTTATGATTCACGTTGTTTGTCCGTCTTTAAATTGCTGTATTATTCAAATTCGGGAGCAAAATACTGCCCGAACACGGTTAATTCAAGCTTATTTTCCAAATATATCATTCTTACCTTGTCACCACCTGCCGAATTTCTTAGAATCGCCCCCTTTGTTGAAAGTGCACAATCGTGCAAGCTATGGAGAATCAAGATGTACGCGGTAATTAAGACTGGTGGCAAGCAGTATAAGGTAGAAAAGGGCGATAAGCTCAAAGTTGAGAAGCTCGATACAGAAGCGGGTAAGAAAGTGAAGATTTCTGACGTATTGATGCTTGTTGATGGTGATAATGTCACTGTTGGTACGCCTTTAGTTAAAGGCGCAAAAGTAACCGCTACAGTCGAAAGTCATGGTCGCGGCCCTAAGATTAAGATTGTTAAATTTCGTCGTCGTAAGCACCATCGTAAGCAGATGGGGCATCGTCAGGCCTATACCGAACTCTCTATAACCGATATCTCAGCGAAATAAGAATTGGAGTAATAAGCAATGGCTCATAAGAAAGCAGGTGGTAGTACTAGAAACGGACGTGATTCACAGTCAAAACGTCTTGGTGTGAAAAAATTCGGTGGTGAAAATGTTGTCGGCGGTAATATTATCCTTCGCCAACGTGGCACAAAATATCATGCTGGCGTTAATGTTGGCTTAGGACATGACCACACAATATTTGCTACAGCAGAAGGAAAAGTTGAATTTAATCAACGAGGTCCGAAAAACCGCACATTTGTAGACGTAGTAGCGGGATAAGCTGAATTCAGATTTATCATAAAACCCCGCCACTGGCGGGGTTTTTTTATGTGTAAGATATAATATTTGTCGCGGTTGCGTAAAATAGTAATTTTAATATTGAGCAAATATTTTTTCTTGGATATACCAAGAGGCTATAGGCTAGTTAATAAGATAAATAGAAATGTTAAAACCGAGCAGTTCGTTCCAGTACGAGGCGCAAGCCTTTTTCGGAGCGGAATGTATGTGGTTATACATGAGCACCGAAAAAAGCGAGCAACGAAGTAATGGAACGAAATGAGAAGGTTTTAAATGAAGTTTGTTGATGAAGCGACGATTAGGGTCGAAGCCGGTAAAGGCGGTGACGGCTGTCTTAGTTTCCTCCGAGAAAAAAACCTACCTAAAGGTGGTCCTGATGGTGGTGATGGTGGTGATGGCGGTTGTGTCTATTTAGAAGTTAATGAAGGATTAAATACACTAGTCGATTTTCGTCATGCTCGCTTATATCGCGCAAAAAATGGTATGCCGGGTATGGGAGGTGATCGTATTGGTAAAAAATCAGATGATTTAGTGATTAAGGTACCCTTAGGTACACTTGTTTATGACGATGATACTGATGAATTAATTGGTGATTTAGTCAACGAAGGCGAACGATTACTAGTCGCACAGGGTGGTTTTCATGGCTTGGGCAATGCGCGATTTAAAAGTAGTGTTAATCGAGCTCCACGAAAAACGACACAAGGTACGCCGGGGGAAGAACGTAATCTGAGATTAGAATTACAAGTCTTGGCGGATGTTGGTTTGTTGGGTATTCCAAGTGCAGGTAAATCGAGTTTTATCCGAGCGGTTTCAGCGGCAACACCAAAGGTGGCTGATTATCCTTTTACGACGCTTTATCCAAACTTGGGTGTAGTTCGAATAGACACTGAAAAAAGTTTTGTTATAGCAGATATACCGGGTTTGATTGAAGGTGCTGCTGATGGGGCAGGTTTGGGTATCGAGTTTTTGAGACATCTAAGTCGCACAAATTTGTTATTGCATATTGTCGATGCCAGTCAGGATCCTGATGATGTCATCAAGGATATTCGCACCATTGAAGGTGAATTAATAAAATATGATGAAAAATTATCTCAAAAGGCACGATGGTTGGTATTAAACAAGGCAGATGTTTTGTTGCCTGAGTTGATGGATGAATTGAAAGACGAAGTACAAAAAACGCTGGATAGTGATATTAAAATATTTGTCACCTCTGCCGTAACCAGGGCAGGTTGTCAGGAGCTGAGTTACGCGATGTATGATTGGATTTCGGCTGAGAAAAAAGAACGGGAAGAAGTATAGGTAAAGTAAACCAAAACACAGCTAGGAAATATTAAGTGACGGAAGAACGACAAAAATTGAAAGACACACGGCGTTGGGTTGTCAAAATTGGCAGTGCCCTGCTGACGGATAATGGCTGTGGTCTTAAACACGATTTACTTGATAACTGGGTTTGTCAGATAGCTGAGCTTAATAAACGCGGTATTGAAATAGTGATCGTTTCCTCAGGTGCTGTTGCAGAAGGTATCAGTCGCCTTGGTTGGAAGACAAGACCCAATGTTGTGCATGAATTACAAGCTGCGGCAGCAGTAGGGCAGATGGGATTAATACAAGCCTATGAAGTTTGTTTTCAAAAATATAATAAACATACAGCGCAGATTTTATTAACACATGATGATATAGCAAACCGTGCGCGTTATCTTAATGCGCGTACCAGTTTAAATACCTTACTTAAATTAGGCGTTGTTCCAATTGTTAATGAAAACGATACCGTTGCTACCGATGAAATTCGTTTTGGTGATAATGATACGCTCGCTGGTTTAGTGGCTAATCTTATTGATGCGGAATTACTGGTGTTATTAACCGATCAAAAAGGACTTTATACGGCTGATCCTCGTGTAGATGATTCTGCTGAATTGATTGTACAAGCTGAAGCCGGTGACAAATCATTAGAAAGTTATGCAGGTGAAGGTGGCAGTTTGGGTCGCGGTGGAATGCGAACTAAATTAAAAGCGGCTGTGGTCGCCGTAAAGTCAGGTACGCAAACAGTAATCGCTTCCGGCAACGATGAATCAGTTCTGTTAAAGATTGCTGATGGAGAGTTAGTAGGTACGTTGCTAACGACAAAAGAAGAAACAGTACAGGCCAGAAAACAATGGTTAGCAAATCAGACTTATCTTCAAGGCACGGTGACACTTGATGATGGAGCAGTTACTGCCTTAAAGAAAAACGGGAAAAGTTTGCTTCCAGTTGGCATTAAGTCCGTTAGTGGAGAATTCAAACGCGGCGAAATAATTTCTTGTGTTGATCAATCCGGAAATGAGATTGCGCGTGGGCTAACGAATTACGATTCCGTTCAAAGTAAATTAATTATCGGTAAATCGAGTAAGGAAATTCAGGATGTTCTCGGGCAGGTTGATGAGAAGGAGTTGATACATCGGGACAATTTGATATTGATGTAGACATCATCGTTTGTGTGTTGACCATGTCCAAACTTGGCTCTTTACTGATGTGCTCGCTTCGGATTCCTCGACTCTGTCTCCTGATTCGTTCTACCTCCTACATCCATGTAGTCGTGTCCTCTCGCGACATACGGTCCCATCCATGGACGTAAAAAAACCGGCTAAAAGCCGGTTTTTTATAATGATGCTAGCTAATACTCAGAGTGCTTTTACGTGAGCATTCAAACGTGACTTATATCTAGCAGCCTTGTTTTTGTGAATAATCCCTTTTGTGACCATGGCATCGATAATAGGCGATGCTACTTTATAAGCGCTTTGTGCAGTTTCTTTATCATTTGCTTCAATAGCATTAGTTATTTTCTTGATATGGGTACGAAGCATTGAACGTTGACTCGCGTTTTGTAGACGTTGTTTTTCAGCCTGACGCGCTCGTTTTTTTGCAGATGCAATATTGGCCACACTTAACTCCTGAATTCATTCTTTAAAGGCGCGGTATCATGCGGATATTGGGGCAATTTGTCAATCTTTAGACGATGATATGATATGCTAGCAAAAATCAGAATAATTATAAGTAAAAACAATTAGATAGATGTCATATATAACCTAGGACCCTCAATTGACCGACCTGAAACCTTAATTATGTATTTAAAAACAGAACGTTGTAGTGTGTTAGGTGGTCAGCCACGGGGAAAGTCTGTCTACTCATTTGATTGCACATTTTACAGACTCATTTGCTTGACGGCGAAAACCTCACATAGAATGACTATGTTCAGCTTTCTAGTCGGCGCAACTGAGCCTGTAAAACGCACACTAAAACGAGTTCAATTGAGGCTCCTAGGTTTACGATTAATATTGATTATAGAGCAGATGCATGAGTCGTAAGCTGCTCAAGTCGACCTTTACCGTAGGTGGAATGACCACTGTTTCGCGTGTATTTGGCCTAATACGTGATGTTGTGATTGCTCGTCTGTTTGGTGCTGGAGCAGAGGTTGATGCGTTTATTGTGGCTTTTCGTATTCCTAATTTCTTGCGTCGCTTGTTTGCTGAAGGCGGGTTTTCGCAGGCATTTGTTCCTGTTCTGGCTGAATATAAAGAACAACGTGATGAGACAGCAGTAAAAGCCTTGGTCGATCAAACTTCAGCAACATTGGGATTAGTTCTGTTTCTGGTCACTTTGGTGGGGGTTATCGCCGCGCCATTATTGATAATGGTCTTTGCTTCAGGTTTTGATGAAGCCAAACATGTTATGGCCAGTGATATGTTGAGGATAACGTTTCCTTATATTTTGTTTATCTCGCTAACGGCTTTTGCGGCGAGTATTCTTAATACCTATAAGCAATTTGCTATACCGGCATTTACGCCAGTATTATTAAACCTATCTCTCATTGGCTGTGCTATCTGGTTAGCACCGATGATGGATATTCCCATCACAGCCCTGGCTTGGGGTGTGTTGATTGCTGGAATTGCGCAATTGTTATTTCAATTTCCTTTTTTATTTCGTCTCAAATTATTTCCACGTCCTGGCTTTAATAAAGATAAAGAAGGCGTAACGCGTATTTTAAAATTGATGTTACCGACCTTATTTGCCGTTTCGATCGTGCAAATTAATTTGTTAGTGGATACGATCTTTGCTTCCTTTCTCGTCGATGGCAGTATTTCATGGTTGTATTATTCTGATCGTATGATTGAATTCCCATTGGGCGTTTTTGGGATTGCATTAGCTACGGTTTTATTACCTAATTTATCCAGTGAGCACGCAAAAAAAGCCACTGGAAAATTTTCTGACACACTGGATTGGGCGTTACGATGGGTCTTTTTAATAGCTATACCGGCGGCCGTTGCTTTGGCTGTGCTAGCCGTACCTATATTGGCGACATTATTCCAATACGATGAATTCACGCCTTATGCTACCGTCATGTCAGGAAAAAGTTTGTTGGCCTATACACTAGGTTTGCCAGCTTTTATTTTGATTAAGATTTTTGCTGCGGGTTTTTTCTCCAGACAAGATACTAAGACGCCGGTGAAAGTCGGAGCCATAGCCATGGTCGCGAATATCGGACTTAACTTTTTATTAGTCGGTGTGTTTGCCCATGCAGGCCTGGCTTTAGCAACATCATTGTCGGCTTGTTTACAGGCATTATTATTGTTTTTGTTATTGAAGAAAGAGGCTGTTTATAAACCTGTATCTGGTTGGATTAAGTTTTTTTTGCAAATTGTTATTGCCGCCGCTGCGATGGCGTTTTTGATTTTCTATTTCATAGATGCGCCTGATCAATGGTTTGCATGGGGGCTGATACAACGAGCATGGAATTTATCGTTATGGATAGTGGCGGGTCTTCTTTGTTATTTTGGCGTGCTTTGGCTGACGGGGCTACGTTGGCAAAACATGACAGCGCAGCAATGATCGGTATAATCTACGGACTCTGAAGATAGGATATGGAATTTATTCGCGGACTGGTTAATTTGCGACGACAACGGAAAAGTTGTGTTGCGACGATAGGAAATTTTGACGGTGTTCATTCAGGACATCATGCAGTGTTAGATCAGTTAAAAGAAAGCGCAAAAAATGCGGATTTATTGTCAACGGTCGTTATTTTTGAACCACAACCGATAGAATATTTTTCTCCTGATAAAGCGCCTTCACGAATAACGCGCTTGCGTGAAAAACTGCAGCAGTTTTCTGTTCATGATATCGATCGCGTAGTCTGTTTAAGATTCGATGAGACAATTGCAAATTTATCAGCTGCCGAGTTTGTTGATGATATTTTATTATATGCATTAGCATTGAAAAAATTAATCATTGGTGATGATTTTCGCTTTGCAAAAGATAGAGAAGGTGATTATCAGTATCTGCTGAGTGTAGGGCAGGAAAAGAATTTTGAAGTGAATATGACGCATTCATTTACTTGTGATTCTGAACGAGTGAGTAGTACCTTGATACGTCAGGCGCTTGCCAACGGCGACATGAATAAGGCAACGCGTTTGCTCGGTCGTCCCTACAGAATAAGTGGTCGAGTTGTTCATGGTGATAAACGTGGACGCGAGCTTGGCTTTGCTACGGCTAATATAGAATTGCATCGGTATTTATCCCCCGTACAAGGTATATTTTCTGCACGGGTATTTGGTATTGATGATAAGCCACTTGATGCTGTTGTCTATGTTGGTTCAAGACCGGTATATAAAGGTAAACGTGTTATTCTTGAAGTTCATCTTCTGGATTTTGATGATGACTTATACGGTCGTCATTTGCAGGTTGAATTGCTGGAAAAATTACGTGGAGAAGGCGACTTCAGTACGGAAGAAGAATTAGTAGAACAAATACAAAAAGATATAGAAAATGCTAGGCAGAGTTTGAAGTTAAACAAGCAATAAAGACCAGAACCAAAAAAATAATCACTAAATCACAACGTCATACCCGCGTACGACTACACGGATATAGTCAGTACGACTGCATGGATGCAGGAGGTAGAGTTGTGCCGGGAGCAGCAGCCGAGAGCGAAGCAGGAGTCAGAGCCGAGGCGGGTATCCAGTGAATCATTGATTAGCATGATGACATAACCCACTGGGTTCCCGCCTGCGCGGAAACGACGTGATAACAGGACAGCAGTAACAAAAATAATTATTTAAGAATAACGAAAGAAGAAATGACGACTTATAAAGACACACTGAATTTACCAAAGACAGCTTTTCCGATGAAAGGCAATCTTGCTCAGCGCGAACCTGAAGTATTGAAAGACTGGTATGAAAATGATCTGTATGGACAAATTCGAGAAAAAAGAGCAGGCGCTAAAAAGTTTATTTTGCACGATGGCCCTCCGTATGCGAACGGTGATATTCATATCGGTCATGCGGTTAATAAAATTCTTAAAGATATTATTGTTAAGTCGCAAGGCTTGAATGGTTTTGATGCGCCATACGTTCCTGGTTGGGATTGCCATGGTTTACCTATCGAATTAATGGTTGAAAAGAAAATAGGCAAGGCCGGTGTAAAAGTTGATGCGGATAAATTTCGTAATGCTTGTCGCGAATATGCATTAAAGCAAGTAGATAAACAGCGTACAGATTTTAAACGTTTGGGTGTGTTAGGCGACTGGGATAAACCATATCTGACGATGGATTTTAAAACCGAAGCGAATATCGTTAGGTCTTTAGGAAAAATTATTTCAGCAGGTCATTTACATAAAGGTGTGAAGCCTGTGCATTGGTGTACTGATTGCGGATCTGCTTTGGCTGAAGCTGAAGTTGAACACGAAGATAAAACATCGCCAGCTATAGATGTTCGATTTCGTGCAATTGAACAAGCTGAAATTTTAAAATGTTTTGCTGCGGATGTTGAACTTGAATCTGTTTCAGTTGTTATCTGGACAACAACGCCATGGACCTTGCCAGCAAACCAGGCTGTCGCGGTAAATTCAGAATACGATTATGTTTTAGTGCAAGTAAATAATGAGGCATTGATATTAGCTGAAGGCTTACATAAAGATGTTATGTCACGTTGCGGTATTGAAGATTTTAAAGTGATAGGGTCTTCTACAGGTTCTAAGCTTGAAGGATTAAAATTCCAACATCCTTTTTATGATCGTATCGTACCTGTCATCTTAGGTGAACATGTCACTTTGGAAGCGGGCACTGGTGCAGTTCATACAGCGCCAGGTCATGGTCAGGACGATTATGTTGTTGGTCTACGTTACGGTTTGGAAATAGATAATCCTGTTGGTGATAACGGCTGTTTCTTACCCAATACAGAATTGTTTGCTGGTGAGTATGTGTTTAAAGCAAATGCATCTGTATTGAATGTATTGGAAGAAAAAGGTGCTTTATTACATCACGAAGATTTATTGCATAGCTACCCTCATTGTTGGCGACATAAGACGCCGATTATTTTTCGTGCGACACCGCAATGGTTTATTAGCATGGATGGTAATGGATTGCGCAAGCAGGCATTAACAGCAATCAAAGATGTTAACTGGCAGCCATCATGGGGTGAAGAACGTATACATGGCATGATCGAAAACCGTCCAGACTGGTGTATCTCTCGTCAACGTACCTGGGGTGTACCGATTGCTGTTTTCATTGATAGAGAAACACAGGAACCACATCCTGACACATCAGAGTTAATAGAAAAAGTTGCCAAACTAATTGAAGAAAAAGGGATAGATGCCTGGTTTGATTTAGATGTCGCAACATTGTTGGGTGATGATGCTGATAAATATAGCAAGGTTGTTGATACGCTGGATGTTTGGTTTGATTCCGGTGTTACTCATGACACCGTGTTAAATGTGGATGAGCGTTTAAATTTTCCTGCTGATCTTTATCTGGAAGGTTCTGACCAACATCGTGGTTGGTTTCAATCTTCTCTGCTTACTTCGATTGCTGTAAACAATGGAGCGCAGCCATATAAAAAAGTTGTAACACATGGTTTTGTTGTTGATGCCAAAGGCATGAAGATGTCAAAGTCGAAAGGCAATGTTGTTGCACCACAGAAAGTGATGAATGTATTGGGTGCTGATGTATTACGTTTGTGGGTAGCTGCAACGGATTACAGTACCGAGATGAGTGTGTCGGATGAGATACTTAAACGAACATCGGATGCGTATCGACGTTTTCGAAATACCGCGCGCTATTTCCTATCTAATCTTGATGGTTTTGATCCGAAAAAGAATATTGTTGCTTATGAAGATATGTTGGATTTGGATAAGTGGGCAATTGAACATGCTGCACGATTACAGAAAGAAATTATCACTGCATATGATAAGTATGAATTTCATTTGATTTATCAAATGTTACATCAATTTTGTGTGGTAGAAATGGGCGGTTTTTATCTGGACATTGTTAAAGACAGACAATACACAACTCCTGAAAATAGTTTGGCAAGACGTTCAGGACAGACAGCGATGTATCACCTCATAGAAATGATGGTTCGTTGGTTGACACCGATTACGAGTTTTACAGCTGCTGAAATATGGAAACATATTCCCGGAAAAAGAAGTGAATCTATCTTCTTTGAAAGCTGGTATGAATTAGAAATTAATGAATCCGGGTCTAAAGAAAGGCAATCTCAATGGGATAGTCTTATGCTAATTCGTGATGAAGTGAATAAACAACTTGAGACATTACGAGTAGATAAAATGATTGGTGGATCTTTGGATGCGGAAGTTGACCTTTATTGTGATGAGGATATTAAAAAACAACTTGAAGCACTTGGTGATGAACTACGTTTTGTTTTAATTACTTCCTATGCGCGATTACATACGCTAGAAGAAAAACCAGCAGAAACGATTGAGTCTGAAATTCCAAATTTATTTATTCAGGTATCAGCATCTAAGCATGATAAATGTGTCCGCTGTTGGCATCATCGAGAAGAGCTTGGTAGTAATGAAAAGCATCCTGAGTTATGTCAACGTTGTGTAGATAATGTTGATGGTGAAGGTGAAAGCAGACAATATGCATAAGTTATTTGCAGGACAGTATGGATAATATTATGGCGCGTATGCTTAAAGGTCTGGCGTTGACAGTGTTCATCATAATTCTTGACCAGCTAACAAAAAACTATGCTGTGCAGGAACTTATACTTCATCAGCCGGTTCCGTTGTTCTCAGGTTTTAACTTTACTCTTATGCATAATACCGGTGCTGCGTTTAGTTTTTTGAATCAGGTCGGCAGCTGGTTTTTTATCACGTTGGCGTCCGCGGTAAGTATCTTTATTGTTGTCTGGATGACTAGTTTACCATCTAATAAACGATGGTTGTTTTTCGCTTTAGCTTTCGTGCTAGGTGGTGCTTTGGGTAATTTATGGGATAGAGTGGCTCTCGGATATGTGATTGATTTTATTGATGTTTCGTTAGGTTTCATGCCGTGGAGGATTTTTAATCCATGGCCTGCTTTTAATATTGCGGATTCGGCGATATTTATTGGTGCAGTAATGTTGATTATTGATGCTATCTGGATTGATGATAGTGAGAATGATGGCTAATATATTGATATAATTTTCAAAAATTATTAATTGTAAGAATACGTTTTAAAAATAGATTTTATAGGAAAAATGTTAGATGCAAATATTACTCGCTAATCCACGTGGTTTTTGTGCAGGAGTTGACCGTGCCATAGAAATTGTTGAACGAGCTATAACACTGTTCGGTGCGCCGGTTTATGTTCGCCATGAAGTTGTACATAACAAGTATGTCGTGCATTCCTTGAGAGAGAAAGGTGCGGTGTTTGTTGATGAACTAGACGAAGTTCCGGACGATTCAACTGTGATATTTAGTGCACATGGTGTATCAAAAGCAGTACGCGAAGAAGCTGCTCGTAGAACGCTCAGAGTATTCGATGCAATTTGTCCATTAGTAACAAAAGTGCATATGGAAGTAGGTAAGTATCAGGATGAAGAACGAGAATGTATTTTGATTGGTCATGAAGGACATCCTGAAGTAGAGGGAACTATTGGACAGTATAAAATGCCTGCAAATGGTAAAGGTGGAATGTACTTAGTTGAGTCTGTTGAAGATGTACTGAAACTACAAGTAAAAAACCCCGAAACATTGGCTTTTGTAACTCAAACAACATTATCAATGGATGATACTGCTGAAGTTATTGATGCATTAGTAAGACGTTTTCCAAGTATTGATGGACCCAAGAAAGAAGATATTTGCTATGCCACACAAAACAGACAAGATGCAGTTAAGAATTTAGTTTCGAAGTGCGATTTGATTTTAGTTGTTGGTTCTCCAAATAGCTCCAATTCAACACGATTAATGGAATTATCTCAAAAAGTAGGTGTCCCTGCTTATCTGATAGATGACTCGTCAGAAATCAAAAAAGAATGGCTTGATGGTGTAGAGAACATCGGTCTAACAGCGGGTGCATCAGCTCCAGAAATTTTAGTTGAAGAAGTTATTACTCAACTAAAAGACTGGGGCGCAAACATGGTCGAAGAAAATCCCGGAATTATTGAGAGGGTTGTTTTTTCTTTACCGAAGGAATTACTTAAAGAAAAAGAAATTGCTTAATTAATCGTCTTTGTCCTTATATCCAGAAGCTTTTAGGATACTTAAGATTTTAGAACGACTGTAACCAGTCAAAACCTCTCCGCCAATGACAGTTGTCGGTACTTTAAGAGCTCCAGTTAAATCAGTTAGTTCATTTTGTAACTCAATATTATCACTAACATTTTTCTCTGTTATTGGAATATTTCTTGTGCCAAGAAATTCTTTTATTTCTTCGCAAGCTTCACAATCAGGAATAGTATAAAGAATAGCCTCAATATTTACTTTATTAGTATTATCTGAACTTACTCCAGTACTAAGTTTCTTTTCACCAATCATCGTTGAATTGGGGGGGCATGTTTTATGAAAACTGCGATTTCCTTTTTCATCTTCGCATTCAACAATTTTTACAGCAGCTTGAACATTCACCAAAGAAAATAATACAAGAGATACTATCCCTGCCTGAAATAGTCTGGAAACCATAATTTAATCCTCGTTATGTTGATCCCTTAATACTGAACTAAATATAATAAAACATGCCTAATCAAATGATTACAAAACATTTATAGAGTCGTATACTTAATTATACACAAATATTTTTAAAAGGTTCATTGTCATGAAGAAAACCTTGTTTTTGCCACGTGTCTGTTTGATATTGACTGGTGTTTTTCTCAGTTTTGGTATTAATGCTGAAATGTATAAATGGGTTGATGAGGACGGAAATACACATTATTCACAGTCACCACCAGTTAATAATACGAATATTGAGATAATCAACCCCCCAGGAACTGTTGATACAAAAGGTGCCGCAGAGGTATTAGAGAATCAAAAAAATAAGGTTGATAAATTACGTGACGATAGAATTGCTGCAAAAGAAGAAAAACAAAAATCAGAAGAAGAAATAACTCGTAAAAAAGAAGCTTGCCAGAAAGCCAAGGCACGACTTGCAAGTTATCAAAGACCGCGAGTAAAAATATCGAATGAAGATGGCTCATCGAGTGTTATGGCAGAGGAAGCAAGACAGGCAGAAATCAAGAAGGCACGAGCTTATATGAATGAAACGTGTAATTAATTTCTATTATTCGGTTATCAGGAATTGTTTTTGCTTACAGGAACCCAGTCATATGCCTTAGCCAAAACATCAAGTATTAAATCGGCTCTTGTGTCTTTTTGAAAGTTTTTCCATACTTCAACAAGTGCATCACGAGCTTGTATATTATTCATAAAAGCAAGACCTGTTATTGCACTTTGAACAACATAAGTATTATTGCTTTCAGCCATTTCTTTTAAATAGGGTACGTCTACAGGATCGCCATTTAGGCCTAGAGAAACAACCACTTGTGCTCTATGAAATTCATGTTCGTCATATTTATGAGAACGTATATAGTTTTTGTATTCATGCGTTTCACTAATTTGTATTCGACTGATTGTGCTTGCTAAGGCAATACGTGTTGGCGCTTTAGCAATTAAGTCCCATGATAAATCGGGATGCTTCTCTTTCTTAAGATCCCACATGTCGTACAGTAACTTATGTACATGACGGTGAATACGCATAGAATAAAGCGCATGTACGGTATTGGTTAATGCTGCAATATTACGGTCTGACAGTGCTTGTCGTATTTCTTTAAAAGAAGCCGTGCCTGATGTAATTTTACTATGTAAAGCATCAAAGTATTTTTCTTGTTTAATATATTCAAGAGAGTCTTTTTGCAAACCATCTGATTTATTAGTTTGATTTTCCTTTTTATTTTCCGTTATTGGTAGAGCATCATTCTTGTTTAGTTGCTCACCTACCTTATTTGATATTGATGTATTGGGCGTGTTGTCAGAAATATTATTGTTGTTATCAGATTGTTCGGAACAACCACAAGCTAAACTGACAATAGCCAAGCTCAATAGTATTTTTTTAACAAGAGGTATACTTATTGTATTAAATATCATAAATGAAAATCACATGAGTACACATATGTAATGCGACGTGTGGTGTTAATTAATGGGTATGTTGATTTAATTAAGCAGTATTTATTATTTTCCCCAACAATCAGTTACGCTCATAGCAGTACCGGTTCTACCCTTAACCCCGGCTTGTGTAAGAGTAAGGTTGCCGCAATCAGTGTCATTGAAATTTTGGGTTGCCGTTACAGTATAGGTCTGAAAAGGAGTGGCAACGGTCATGCTACCGGTATATTTCCCCGTTTCACTTGTTTGCCCAGCAGCTGTTGCCACAGAGGTAGGCATAGTATTAGTTGCTGTCGCATATACGTTATTATCCGAATAATATCGTTCCAGCAGTGCAGCAGCATTCATCAGATAAGCGCGTCCTTCGCTTCGATTACCACGTTTGGCATAATCTTGATAAGCAGGTAGGGCAACTCCGACTAATATGCCAATTATTGCTACAACTATCATTAATTCAATGAGTGTAAAACCCAACGACTTTTTATGTAGCATGTAAGCGCTATTAGTATTTTTATCGTTCATATGCAATATTCCTGTTATTAAGTTGCGTCTATTGTAACGCTAATATTATGACTTCAACATATAATTAGTAAGTTAGGCAGGGTTGGCCATATGATGGCCGACCCTGCCAAAGCTATCATGAGTCCTCGTACCAATAAGTACGGACGCGTGGCAATTCACTTAAAACACCAAGTTGTGCTGCACCACCTTCGATACCAACAATACCAACAACACCTTCTTTGGTAAAGATGGGCACGACGTCAGACGGTATCCCACCACCAAGTGTAAGTTTACGATCCGCCATATCTTTATCGCCGTCGACATCCCAATCGAGAGCACCATTTGTAGTAAGAATATTAAAGCCGTAGGCATTACCTCCACCAATGTTAGTCGAACATAGATCCGAACTAATCGTCACATCAGGTTCAAAAGTGGTAAAGAAAACGTTACCTGCAATAACAATCGGAGCTGATAATACTTTCTCATTTGATGTGCCGGAAGTAGTAAAATCAAAAAACCAGCCATTAGATGACTTCGTCACTGCCGATGTATCCAGTACAAGAGATGTTATATCCACAAGCGTGCTTGCTGTATATGGTGTTGCCGTTCCAATTGCATTTGGGTATGAGTCAGCAATGTTATCATCATTCGTATCTGTCATGTCGCCAATAATTTTATCCCTAAATCCATAGAATCTATCTTGAACACTAGAACCTAGTGGGTTTGAACGATTACCACTACCGATTAATACATAGTCATATTCGCTGGTGTCAGAAAAGGTATTATCTATTACTTGAACGACAGAAGGTGGTTCAAAGAAACGACGCTCATCAGCAGAATTTGTCGTGGTCACACCATCATCTGTAGAAATTGTAGCCAAAAGGCCGACAACGCTATCTTCAGGATCATTGGCAAGATCGACACGCCATACCTGACCACCGGTATCTCCAAAGTAGAGTCGATCATCGAGAGTGTCATTATCGGTATCAATGATAGTGATTCGTCCAGGAACAGAGAAATGCATATCAGGGACTATGACATCAGCACCAGAGCCACTACCGCTAATAGATAAAATCTTTTCACCAGTATCAGCATCAACTATAAAGAGTGCATTACCAATATTATCTGAACCTGCCGTTGCTGTTGTACCGAAACCCGAATCAAGGCCGGTGTCATAGCCACCGCCGAAGATCAGTACATCTTTCGTGCCATTGTTCGTAAGAATTGTGGCTGTTCTCGGTTGTGACCAGGTTTGCCCCATACGTGAGAAGTCACCTGAACCACCTTCTATTCGAAACATGAATTTTGGTGTAACTTTATCACTGGCAGATGCCAGGTTGGCACTGATATCAAGGGCATATATATTATTACCACCACGACGCATGGCGGAATATATTTTTACAAAATCACCATCACCAGTTTCAATAGTGCCATCAAAGTCTTTATCAAATTGTCTAACGGTCACTGTATTATCAAAACCATAGGTATGATCGCTTTCCGCATTATTGAATAAGGTTTCTGTATTGGAAATAAATTCCTGAGGCAAGAAGGTCCATTCTTCTAAACCTGTAGAACCATTGACCATACGCAGACCACCTTCGTTTGTGCCAAATAATAACTTATCGAAAAAGACATCAATAGTGCCATCCGCCGGCGATGTGGTGTCTGAACCGCCATAGGTTACGACTTGAGGTGAGCTGTGTAGTACATCATTTACAGTCCAGCGTGTGCTGGTAGATGTATCTGTATCACTATCAGCGGCGATGACATTCTTACCTAATAACCACAACATTGTAGCTTCACATCACGTGTGCGCACATCAGCCATTTCTGTAGAATTCCAAGTCTCTGCTGTCAGGGTAAAGTCAGCTCCACCGAGTGAAATACCGTTTGCTGGCGCTGCACCGATGCCAGTGCCAGTAGTTGTTTCGGTATAAATAGTGCGTAGAGTTGTACTGGCGTAATCATCCATCTGCTCTCCAGCACCGCCAATAGTAGTCGTTAAACCATCAATAGCATCAGACCAGATACTCTTTGCCGTAGTACTGAACTTATTTGTGCTGCTATTAATCGCACTGTTATCATCAGCATCAAGAATTTCACCCAATGTACAGCCCGTAGTTGAATCAATACAGACCCTATATTTTTTAAGGTTGCCTAACCAACGTGTGTTTAAATCAGGAGTAAACAGACCAAAGTAGACTTCATCACGACTTAACAGACGGTTAAAGGCGTTTGTTGCCAACGACGGTGCGACAAATGAGGTCGGGTCACTTTTGACGTCCGTCAGAATTTCAGTAAAGACATTGACCAAATCATCCGCTGTGGTGGCTTCAAAAAATTCACCATTACCAGCTTCTGCCAGATCCTTGAGATAGTTTGTTGCATTGCTACCGGTATTAAAGCCGACAGTATAGGTTGTGACTGTTTGGTCATTTGCAAGGCCACTAGATTGATCGTTTTGATTCATAAATTTAACGATATCAACACCACATTTCTCGCCGGATGAGTACGTGCCGCGATTCGTACCCGAAGTAGCACAGGAGCTAGTTAGATATTATTACTATTGGCTGAGCCATCAGTTAGCAGTACCTGATAGTTACTCTGGCATGTCAGAGTTGAACTAAACGGACTGATGTATTCTGGTGCATTGGTAATTCGTCGTGTCTTGCAAGCTGAAGCATCAAAATTGGCATCAGTACAACCGGTAGGGAAGGTCGCACCAAAGGATGGATTTCCTGCTGCATCCGCAGTACCGCAACTCCCAGCTGCCGTACAGTAGGTTGCAGGATGACTAAGACGGGTCGTGCTTAGGCCATCACGGAATCGACCGTAATTAGCATCATCACCACGCCAATACAGTGCCGCTTCATGCAGTACCTCCACAATCGGCGTCCAGTCAGGGATTGGGAAATTATTGACTTGCTCAATCAATTCTTGACGTACGGTTTTGAAGCCCGTACCACCAGTTGCCTGATAAGTAATACTAAGACGTGGTCCACGTGCGGCATTATGATCGCGCGTGTCCATAGGTCGGTCCTTAGAACCGAAAATATCGATAATAAAGGCCATATTGTTAC